>RCMY010000698.1_pt1 | contig 59556 bp, 66 predicted proteins | sample 2041341 | NCBI WGS metagenome assembly RCMY01 (sample SAMN09708234, study PRJNA481090) | Marine sediment metagenome, whole genome shotgun sequencing project.
CGTCGGCACCCGCCCTCGTCGCAACGGCGATGGCCCTGGAGCGGGGGCCGTCGAGCAGCGCCGTCCGTGGCGCCGTCTCGGACGCGAACAGCTCGCCCGGCGACCCCTCCCAGGCGACGCGTCCGCCGTCGAGCACCACCACACGCGCGGCCCGGAGCACCGACCGCACGTCGTGGGCCATCTCGAGCACGCCGACGCCCCCGGACGCGAGCGAGTCGACCAGATCCTCGACCTCGATACGCGCGAGCGGGTCGAGGTGCGAGCAGATCTCGTCGAGCACGAGGTAGCGGGGACGCATGGCGACGACCCCCGCAATGGCGACGAGCTGCTGCTGACCGCCTGAGAGCCCCGCTGTGCCCCTGTCCGCAAGCTCCTCGATGCGACACCGCTCGAGAGCCTCGTTCGCCCGCGAGACGACCTCCTGCCGCGCCAGACCGAGGTTCGCAGGACCAAACGCCACCTCGTCGAACACGCGGGCGCTCACGAGCTGGCTCGCGGGGTCCTGGCGCACGTATCCCACGCGCCGCACGAGGGCGCCGTCCTTCTCGCCATCGACACGAACCGAGCCCGAGAGGGGACGCGCAGAGCCGTTCGCGACGCGTGCGAGCGTCGACTTCCCGCTCCCGTTCGCGCCGAGGACGACGACGCGCTCCCCGGGACGCACGGATACCGAGACGTCGTGCAGCGCATGCCCGTGAGCGTCCGCATACGCAAAGCTCACGTGGTCGATCTCGAGCATGGCAACCTCCCGTCCCGGTCTCGAAAAGCAGGAGGCCCCAGCGTGTGCCAGGGCCTCCATCAGTCTCTCTCGTTCCTGCTTCGGCCTACTCGGCGGAGTCCTCGCTCGGGGTCTCCTCGGTCTCGGCAGCCTCGCCAGTCGGTGCCTCCTCGGCCTTCTTGGCAGGCTCGACCTTGGTAACGGCCGACTTTGCGGCAGGCTTGGCCGCGGTCTTCGCCTTCACGGGCTCGGTCACGAGCTCCATGATGACGACCTCGGAGGCGTCGCCCTTGCGGGGGCCGAGCTTCATGATGCGCGTGTAGCCGCCGTTGCGGTCCGCCCACATGCCCTGCGCGGCCTTGTCGAAGACCTCGCGGACGAGCTCCTTGTCGTTCATCAGCGCGATGGCGTTGCGACGAGAGGCGAGGTCGCCCTTCTTGGCCCAGGTGATGACCCTGTCCACGTCGCCGCGGATGGCCTTGGCACGCACGTCGAGGGTCTTGATTCGATCGTTCTCGAACAGGGCACATACCAGGCTGCGCTTCATGGCCTTGGTATGGCTGGCGTCGGTGCCAAGCTTCATGCCCCTCTTCTTGTTGTGTCTCATGGTCTAGCTTCTCCTAAGCAATACGTGCGGCTTAAGCCTTGAGTGACAGGCCCATGGTCTCGAGCTTGTCCTTGACTTCCTCGATGGACTTGACGCCGAAGTTTCTGATGTTGAGAAGGTCGTTCTCGGAGAACTCGACAAGCTGCCTGACCGAGTGGATGCCTGCGCGCTTGAGGCAGTTGTACGAGCGGACGGAAAGGTCCAGCTGCTCGATCTGCTTGTCAAGCTCAGCGTTGTCCTCCTCGACGCCGACGGCGAAGATGGAGGAGTCCTCGACGGGCTCGTCCTCGTCAGCCAGACCCATGAACGCGGTCATGTGCTGGTTGATGATGTTCGCGGCCTCGACGACTGCGTCGCGGGGCGTCACGGAACCGTTGGTCTCGATCTCGAGGACGAGACGGTCGTAGTCCGTGTGACGGCCGACGCGGCAGGGCTCGACGACCTTGGCGCACCGACGGATGGGCGAGTACAGCGAATCGACGCTGATGATGCCGATGGGGTCGTTCTCGCGCTCGTTGTCCTCGCCGGAGACGTAGCCGCGGCCCAGGCCGATGCGCATCTGCATGGTGAGGTGCGCGCCCTCGCCGAGGGTGCAGACGACGTGCTCGGGGTTGATGAGCTCGAACTCCGTGGGAACGAAGAAGTCCCCGCCGGTGACCGTCGCGGGACCGTCGATGGTGATGGTCGCCGTGGCGGTGTCGCCCGTGCCCATGGAGCGGAACACGAGACCCTTGACGTTGAGAACGATGTCGGTGACGTCCTCGTAGACGCCCTCGACGGTGGTGAACTCATGCTGGACGCCGTCGATCTGGATGGCCTCCACCGCAGCGCCCTCGAGAGACGAGAGCAGCACGCGGCGCAGAGAGTTACCGAGCGTATCGCCATAGCCACGCTCGAGCGGCTCGACGCTGACGCGCGCGATCCTCTCGGTAATCTCCTCTACCGACACCTGCGGTCGGATGAATTCTGACATTGATACCTCCAAACCCTGGTCGAACTACTTGGAGTAGAGCTCGACGATGAGCTGAGCGTCGATGTCGAGGTCGATCTGATCACGCGTCGGTACCTGAAGGACGGTGCCGCGAAGCTTCTCGATGTCAACCTCGAGCCATGCCGGCACGGCCATGTGCTCGGAGGAGATGAGGGCCTCCTTGATGGGGAGAAGGTCCTTCGCCTTGGGGGCGACGGCGATGACGTCGCCGGCCTTGACCTGGTAGGAGGGGATGTCAACGCGCCTGCCGTTCACGACGATGTGGCCGTGACGCACGGTCTGGCGAGCCTCCTTGCGGGTGCGGGCGAAGCCGAGACGGAAGACGACGTTGTCGAGACGGCACTCGAGGATGCTCATCAGGTTGTTGCCCGTGATGCCACCGCGAGACTTGGCGAGGTCGTAGTAGCCACGGAACTGGTTCTCGAGGACGCCGTAGATGAACTTTGCCTTCTGCTTCTCACGGAGCTGCTGGCCGTACTCGCTCTCCTGACGACGGCGCTGCCTCGGCTGACGGTGAGATTCCTTGTTGATGCCCATGACCACAGGGTCGATGCCGAGCTGGCGGCACCTCTTGAGGACCGGGGTCCTGTCAACTGCCATTAGTGGTGTCCTTCCTGGCTACACGCGACGACGCTTGCACGGACGGCAACCGTTGTGCGGGGTGGGGGTCTTGTCCTGGATTCCCGAAACCTCGAGGCCGGCGGCCTGGAGGGAGCGGATGGCGGTCTCACGGCCAGAGCCGGGGCCCTTGACGAAGACCGAGACCTTCTTCAGGCCGTGCTCCATGGCTGCCTTCGCGGCGGCCTCGGCAGCAAGCTGCGCGGCGAACGGCGTGGACTTGCGTGAACCCTTGAAGCCGACGGTGCCACCGGACTGCCAGGAGATCACGTTGCCCTGGGGATCCGTGATCGAGACGATCGTGTTGTTGAACGTGCTCTTGATGTGGGCCTGGCCCACAGCGATGTTCTTACGCTCGGAGCGGCGGACGCGCGTCGTGCGAACGTTCTTCTTCTGCGGCATGTTTGCTCCCCTTAGGCCTTCTTCTTGGCACCGATTTGACGCTTCTTACCCTTGCGGGTACGAGCGTTGGTGTGGGTGCGCTGGCCATGGACGGGGAGTCCCTTGCGGTGACGCAGGCCGCGGTAGCAACCGATCTCCATGAGACGCGAGACGTTCTGACGCACCTCACGGCGAAGGTCGCCCTCCGTGGTGTAGTTGTCGTCAATGAAGTCGCGAATCTTGGTGATCTCGTCCTCGGTCAGATCCTTGACGCGAGTGGACGGGTTGATGCCGGTCTCGGCGCAGATCTTGGTAGCGCGAGTCTGGCCGATGCCGTAAAGGTATGTAAGTCCGACCTCAACGCGCTTGTCGCGCGGCAGGTCGACGCCGTTGATACGGGCCAACTTGGTGCTCCTCTCTTAGCCCTGACGCTGCTTGTGGCGTGGGTTCTCGCAGATGACGTAAACCTTGCCATGGCGACGAATGATCTTGCACTTGTCGCACATCTTCTTAACCGAAGGACGTACCTTCATCGTCATTTCCTTCCGGTAGTTCTGGAACGAACTGGTGACGCAGCGGCGTGTCAGGTGGTGCTGGCTCGCCATTATGTCCTCGCCCAGCCGCAGGCGTGAATATCCGTGCTCGAGCGCCCCCTACTTGTAGCGGTAGGTGATGCGCCCTCTCGTCAGGTCGTAGGGTGAGATCTCCACGACGACCTTGTCCCCGGGGAGGATGCGGATGTAGTTCATCCTGATCTTTCCCGAGATGGTGCAGAGGATGGTCTTGCCGTTCTCGAGCTCAACGTTGAACATGGCGTTCGGAAGAGGCTCGATGACCTTTCCCCCAAGTTCGATTGCGTCTTGCTTACTCAACTTGCTCCCTCTCGACACTTTGACAGCGACCACTTATCATACAGAAAATTACCACGCCCGTCCAGGTCGCATCATATGAACACATGGGCCTGACGGAAGCGAGGAGAGCTACTCCTCGCCGCCCTGCATGGGAAGCCAGGGACCGACCTCGTCCTGCGTGAGGATGACGGGTCCGTCCTTGGTGATGGCAATCGTGTTCTCGTAGTGGGCGGCGGCCTTGTGGTCGTCGGTGATGACGGTCCAGCCGTTGGCGAGAACCTCGGTGCCGTAGCTCCCGAGGGTGATCATCGGCTCGATCGCGATGACCATGCCTGCCTGGAGCCTGACGCCACGACCGCGCTTCCCGTAGTTGGGGACGTTCGGGTCCTCGTGCATGACGTGTCCGACGCCGTGGCCCACGTACTCGCGCACCACGCCATAGCCGTGCGACTCGGCGAGCTCCTGGACGGCAGCGCCGATGTCACCGAGGTGATTGCCCGGCACCGCCTCGGCGATGCCCGCCTTGAGACAGTCGCGGGTGCACTCGCAGAGGCCCTTGAGCTCGTCGGAAACCTCGCCGACGTAGAAGGTCCATGCGTTGTCGCCGACCCAGCCCTGGTAGGTGGCGCCGGTGTCGATCGAGATGACGTCGCCCTCCTGGAGGATGGTCGCCGGAGACGGGATGCCGTGGACGATCTGCTCGTTCACGGACGAGCAGATGCTCGCCGGAAAGCCTCCGTACCCCTTGAAGGTCGGAACGGCGCCGTGAAGGCGGATGAACCCCTCGACCACGCTGTCGATCTCCTGCGTGGAGACGCCGGGCTTGACCATGGCTCCCGCGCGACGAAGGGCCGCCTTGGACAGAGCCCCGGCGGCCTTCATCTGTTCTATCTGTGACTCACTCTTGATATGAATCATGCAAGCTCGAGGAGGGTCTTGACATCGGCGAAGACCTCGTCGACCGGCCTATCCCCATCGACCTCCCTGAGAATTGAATGACCCTTGTAGTACTCGACGAGCGGAGCCGTCTGGTTCTGGTAGACGTCGAGGCGATGCTGGATCGTCTCGGGCTTGTCGTCGTCGCGCTGGTACATCTCACCACCGCACCTCGGGCAGACGTCGACGCCGGCCGGGGCCGTGTACCCACACGACCTGCAGGTGCGACGCGAGGAGAGGCGCTTGACGATGACGTCGGGCTCCACGGAGACGAGAAGCGCCGCGTCGAGCGTGCGGTCCATGGCGGCGAGCTCGGAGTCGAGCGTCACGGCCTGGGCGGTGTTGCGAGGGAACCCGTCGAGGATGAAGCCCTTCTGGGCATCGTCGTCCTCGAGACGCTCCTTGACGAGATTGATGACGAGCTCGTCCGGGACGAGCTTGCCGGCGTCCATGAAGGACTTCGCCTGCTTGCCGAGCTCCGACTGAGCCTTCACGGCCGCGCGGAGGAGGTCGCCGGTGGAGATGTGCGCGAAGCCATACTCCTCGACGAGCTTCTGCGCCTGAGTGCCCTTGCCTGCGCCGGGAGCGCCGAGCAGAACGATGTTCATGGTGCGACCGCCTTTCCCTTTGACCGCCTTGAGTTCCACTGGTGAAACGCTGCGGGGACTACTTGAAGAAGCCCTCGTAGTTGTGCATCTTGAGCTGGCTCTCGATGGAGGAGAGCGTGTCCATCGCAACGCCGACCATGATCAGGACCGAGGTCCCGCCGAAGGCCTGGATGAGCTGGTCGCCCGTGAACCAGAAGATGATCGTCGGGACGACGGCGAGCACGGCCATGAACAGGGCTCCGGGGAGCGTGATGTGGTCGATGGCACTCTTGATGTAGGCGGCGGTCGCCGAGCCGGGGCGAACGCCGGGGATGAAGCCGCCCTGCTTGCGCAGCTGGTCAGCGGTCTCCTCGGGGTTGAAGACCATCGACGTGTAGAAGTACGCGAAGACGACGATCAGCACCACGGAGAGGACCCAGTTGATCCAACCGGACGAGAGCGCGTTGGCGCAGGCGTTGACCCAACCGACGTTGGGGAAGAACACCGCGATCTGCGCGGGGAAGTACAGGATCGCTGAGGCGAAGATGATGGGCACGACGCCAGCGGTGTTGACCTTGATGGGAAGGTAGGTGGACTGGCCGCCCATCATCTTCCGGCCGACGACGCGCTTGGCGTACTGCACCGGGATGCGCCTCTGGCCGCGCTCGACGAACACGATGAGCGGCACGATCGCGATGATCACGATGAGGGTGATCGCCGTGAGGAGCACGTTGCCTGACGTGGTGACCGAGGAGATGAGCGCTGAGGGAAGGCCGGCCATGATGTTCGCGAAGATGATGAGCGACATGCCGTTGCCGACGCCCCGCTGGGTGATGACCTCGCCGAGCCACATGATGATGATCGCGCCGATGAGCATGCAGAACACCACGATGGTATTCTCGAGCGCCTCAGGGATGCCCATGTCGGTGAAGCTCACGCCATAGCTCTTGAACAGGAACAGGTAGCCGATGGCGTTGAGCAGCGCGAGGGCGATCGTGAGGTAGCGGGTGTACTGCGTGATCTTGCGCTGGCCGACCTCACCCTCCTTGGCGAGTTCGCCAAGGGAGGGGATGACGGCCTGCATCATCTGCAGGATGATCTGCGCGGTGATGTACGGCATGATGCCGAGGCTGAACACCGACATACGTGAGAGGGCACCGCCCGAGAACAGGTTAAGAACCGCCATGGCTCCGCTCGAGGAGAGGCCCGACTGGTACGCAGTCAGCATATCCTGGAACGGCGCCCCCGGAACGGGAAGGTAGGCACCGAAGCGATACAGCACGAGAATGGCAATCGTGATGATCAGCTTTTTCCTGAGCTCAGGTACGCGAAAGGCGTTGGCGATTCCCTTTAGCACGCTTGCTCAACCTTTCCACCAGCCGCCTCGATCTTGACCTTAGCAGAGGCGGAGACCTTGTCGACCTTGACGGTCAGAGCCTTGGTGAGCTCGCCGTCGCCGAGGACCTTGACGGGAATGAAGACGTGCTTGATGACGCCCCTTGCGACGAGCGACTCGGTGTCGACGGTCTCGCCGGCCTCGAAGACTTCCTCGAGACGAGAGACGTTGACGGGAGCGTACTCGACGCGGCTGTGGTTGGTGAAGCCGGGGAGCTTAGGCAGGCGCATCGCGAGCGGCTGCTGGCCGCCCTCGAAGCCTGCGCCCTTGCCGCCGCCAGCACGGGACAGCTGGCCCTTGGTGCCGCGACCGGCGGTGGTGCCATGGCCGGACGAGTTGCCGCGGCCGATGCGCTTGCGGTTCTTCTTAGAACCCTCCGCAGGGCGGAGATCATTGAGCTGCATGTGCGTGACTCCTAGTTCTCTTCAACAGCGACAAGGTGCTTGACCTTGAAAATCATTCCACGGACACTCGGGTTGTCGGGGAGCACGGAGGTGTCACCGATCTTGCGAAGGCCCATGGCACGGCAGGTGGCCGTCTGGTCCTTCTTGACGGAGGCCACGGCGCTGTGAATCAGCGTGACCTTGAGGGTCTTGTCTGCCATGACTAGTTCTCCTTCCCGACGAACATCTCGGAGACGGTGAGGCCACGGCGCTCCGCCGCCTGTGCGGGGCTGGAGAGCGACTTCAGACCCTCGGCGGCAGCCTTGATGATGTTGAGGGCGTTGTCGGTGCCGAGGGACTTCGAGAGCACGTTGGTGATGCCCGCGAGCTCGAAGAGGGGACGGACCGGGCCGCCGGCGATGACGCCGGTGCCGGGGACGGCCGGCTTGATGAGGACGCGGCCTGCGCCGAAATGACCCTCGACGGTGTGGGGGATGGTGCCCTCATCCGTGACGGGGACGTGGAACATGTTCTTCTTGGCGTCTTCGACGCCCTTCTGGATAGCCAGGGGCACCTCGGCGGACTTACCCATGCCGAGGCCGACGTTGCCCTTGCCATCGCCGACGACGACGAGGGCGACGAGGGACATGCGAGAACCACCCTTGACGACCTTGGTCACGCGGTGGATATAGACGACGCGCTCCTGGAGGTCAGTCTCCTGCTGGCGCTTGCGATCACGAGGCATACTGATTCCTCCTAGAACTTAAGGCCCGCGTTGCGGGCACCGTCTGCCAGAGCCTTGACGCGACCGTGATAGATGCGACCGCCGCGGTCGAACGTGACCGTGGAGACGCCCTTCTCGATGGCGCGCTTTCCGATGAGCTCGCCCACGAACTCGGCGGCCTCCTTGTTGGAGCCGATCTTGCCGGTGGCCCTGAACTCAGCGTCGAGGGTCGACGCCGAGCAGATGGTCTTGCCATCCGCGTCGTCGATGACCTGGGCGTAGATGTGCGCGTTGGAGCGGTGGACGCTCAGGCGCGGACGCTCGGCGGTACCGAAGATCTTTGAGCGAACACGGCGCTCGCGGCGCTTGAGGCTCGCCTTCTTCGCCTGGTACTTGTTCATTGCTTCTCCTTTGACGTGCCGTCACCTGACGGGGTGGCGGTCTTAGCTGAAGGCTAGACCTACTTGGCGGCCTTGCCGAGCTTCCTCCTGATGTGCTCGCCCAGGTAGTGGATGCCCTTGCCCTTGTACGGCTCGGGCGGGCGCTTCATGCGAATCTCCGCTGCGACCTGGCCGACCTGCTCCTTGGAGATGCCCTGGACCGTGATGTGGGTGTTGTCGGGCACGACGAAGCTGATGTTCTCGGGAGCCGGGAAGATCACGGGGTGCGAGTAGCCGAGGGAGAGGTCGAGGTCCTTGCCCTTGAGCGCGGCACGATAGCCGACGCCGGTGAGCTCGAGCTTCTTCTCGAATCCCTCGGAGACGCCGGTGACCATGTTGTGGATGAGCGTGCGGGTGAGACCCTGCTGCGCGTTGGAGGCGGTGGTTTCGTCGACGCGGCTGACGATGATCTCCGCACCCTCCTCCTTGATCTCAACGAGATCAGAGAAGGTGCGCGTGAGCTCGCCCTTTCCGCCCTTGACGTTAACGGTGTTGTTATCAACTGTCACAGTGACTCCGGCGGGAATCACGATAGGCTTCTTGCCAATACGAGACACGGTAGTCTCCTTTCGTTCCTGCCGAGAGTTACCAGATGTAGCAGATGAGCTCGCCGCCGACGCCCTGCTTGCGAGCGTCGCGGTCGCACATCATGCCCTTAGAGGTGGAAATGACGGCAGTGCCGAGACCGCCGAGGACGCGCGGAAGCTTGTCCGCAGTGGTGTAGATGCGCAGGCCGGGCTTGGAGATGCGCTTGATGCCGCTGATGACGCGGGCACGCCTGGCACCGTACTTGAGAGTGACGTGGAGGGTCTTCTGCGGGGTGGTGTCCTCGACGGAGTACCCCTCGATGTAGCCCTCCTCGGCGATGACGCGCGCAATCTCGACCAGGACCTTCGTCGAGGGCATGGACACCTCGGCCTTGCCTGCCGAATTCGCGTTGCGGATGCGCGTCAGCATGTCTGAAATGGGATCGGTAACCTTCATGGATCCTTCTCCTTCGTTATGGATGAATCTGCACGCCCGGTTCGTCTGCACCCGTGGCGAAGACGCCTGGACGCGAGAGCTTGACGTCCTACCAGCTAGCCTTGCGGACGCCAGGAAGCTCGCCCTTGCTCGCAAGCTCGCGGAAGCACACACGGCACAGGCCGAACTCGCGATAGACGGAGTGGGGACGCCCACAGCGCTGGCAGCGGTTCTGCGTGCGCGACGAGTACTTCGGCTCGCGCGATGCCTTGACGATCATCGATGTCTTAGCCACAAATCCTCCTTCAAAGCAATCTTGGCGACCCCAGACCATCTGGAGCCAGCCTTTTACTATAGACCTACTCCTGCTTGAACGGGAAGTGGAAGGCCTCGAGCAGCGCCTTGCCCTCCTCGTCCGTGGGAGCGGTGGTCACGATGGTGATGTCCATGCCGCGGGTGTGGTCGATCTTGTCGAAGTCGATCTCGGGGAAGATCAGCTGCTCGGTGACGCCCATGGAGAAGTTGCCACGGCCGTCGAAGCTCTTCGGCGAGATGCCGCGGAAGTCGCGGATGCGGGGGATGGCGACGGAGATGAGACGGTCGAGGAACTCCCACATACGGTCGCTCCTGAGGGTGACCTTGGCGCCGATGGGCATGCCGGCGCGCAGGTGGAAGGTGGCGATGGACTTGCGGGCGTGGGTCACGAGCGGCTGCTGGCCGGTGATGGCGCGCAGGTCGGCGATCGCGCCGTCGATGGCCTTGGCATCGGTCGCGGCCTCGCCGACGCCCATGTTCACGACGATCTTCTCGAACTTGGGAATCTGGTTCACGTTGGTGTAGTTGAACTTCTTCTGGAGCTCGTCACGCACGGTGGCGAAGTACTCCTCCTTGAGGCGCGGGACGTACTTCTCGCTCTCTGCCATTGCTCTTCTCCTTGACTCTTGGTCGGATTACGCGCGGGGTTTCCGGTCTCGCGCGACCCAGGCCGGCTTGCCTGGGACCTTGTTCGCGCCTCGGGGCAGAACTCTCCCCTTGGATAGAGACGCAACCTAGAATGTTATGCTATTGCTCTGTGAAAAACCAGTCCCTCTCGACATTCGTCGGAAGTTCACATTGGCCGTCCCGCCAGGTGCGTCTCGCGCTCGACCACGTTCCCGAGCGGTTCGCCGCGCGAGAAGCGCGCGAGGTTGTCGGAGCAGATGGCGCAGACGTTGTCGAGCGTCACGGGCAGGTGCCAGAAGCCCGACACGTGGGGTGTCACGAGCGCGCTTCCGAGCGTCCAGAGCGGATGGCCCACGGGAAGCGGCTCCGGGTCGGTGACGTCGAGGGCGGCGGCGCCCACCTGACCTGACGTCAGGGCTTCCACGAGGTCGTCGGTCACGATGAGGTCTCCTCTGCCCCCGTTGGCAACGATGACGCCGCGTCGGCAGCGGGCGAGAAGGTCTGCGTCCACGAGGTGCCTGGTCTCGGGCGTGCTGGGGACGAACCCCGCGATGACGTCCATCGTGGGGACCACGTCGGGAATCCGGTCCATGGGGACGACGCGCTCGAACCCCTCCGGGCACTCCCCCGCCTTTCGCCGGGCGCCCGTCACGTGCGCGCCGAACGCCGTCGCGAGGCGTCCGAAGTGTCCGCCGATGTCCCCCGTCCCGATGACGAGGACGTTCGCGCCGAGAAGAGACGAGACCTCGCCCTCCTCGCCCCAGGCGCCCGCGCGCTGGTCGTCCCGGTAGAGCTCGAGCTTCTTCTGCACCGCGAGGACCATGGCGAAGACGTGCTCGGAGACGGCCTGACCGTAGGCACCCGAGCAGGAGGTGAGCGTGACGGAGTCGTCGAGCACGCCCGGCGCCACGTAGGAGTCCGCCCCGGCCGATCCGAGCTGAACCCACCGCAGCCGGGGAGCCGAGGCGAGCAGACGCGGCGGAACGTTGCCAACGACGACCTCGACGTCCCTGAGATCCTCGGCCGTCAGGTCGCGGGGCGAGGCGAACGAGAAGCTCGCCCCCGGGCATGCGGACGCGAGAAGGTCGTGCTTCTCGCCCGTCACGGGCAGGACCACGAGGACGTTGACGTGAGACATGCGGCTTCCTCCCTGATGATGTGGAAAAGGGCCCAGCCACCATACGGCAGCTGGGCCCCAGAGACGTGCGAGAGAGTGGCGCTAGTCGAGTTTGGTTCCGCAGACGATGCAGAAGTGCGCCGTCGGGGAGACGACCGCGCCGCAGTTGGGGCAGGTCCTCGTCGCCGGCTGCTCGGGCGCGGGAACGACGGGCGCCGGTGCCGCAGGCTCGGGCTCGGGTACGGCCTCGGCGACGGTCTCGATGACCTCGACGTCATCTGCGGGTGCCTCGGGCTCGATGGGAGCCTCGGGCGCGAGAAGGACCTCGGGCTCGGCGGGAGCCTCAGGGGCAGCAGGAGCAGCGGGGGCCACAGGTGCGACAGGCGCCACCGGCGCGAAAGGAGACGTCGAAGGCGCGTCATACGTCATGGGGTAGGGGCGGTCGGAATACGTCGGAGCTGGTGCGGGCGTGGGAACGTACGGCGCGGGACCAGGCTGCGGAGCGACCGGCATGGGGGGAAGCACGTCGCTACCAGCCTGCGGACCACCCATCATGCGCTTGATGTCGGAGGTGTTGCGGGCGACGATGACGCTCAGCATGATGCTCTCGTGGAAGACCCTCACGAGGAGCTCGACCACGACGAGAGCCAGGAACCCGAAGATGAGCGTCCCCAGGAAGGCCCCGAACCCGTCGTAGATGGAGCCGATGACGACGGCCACATAGGCGAACGCGATGAAGAGGGCGTTGAAGAGGTAGAGCGCCTTCACGATCTTGTCGATGAGAAGCGAGTCAAAGCGAAGGAAGGGTCCCCAGGTGGCCTGGTCCTTGATGTTGATCCTGGCCTCGTCCGGACCGGTGACGTACTTCTTGTAGCCCAGCACGGCCACGATGATCGCCGCAATGAAGGCGACGACGAGCAGAATCGCGACGACACCCATGCCAGCACTGTGAGCGTAGCTATTCCCGTAGTACATACAAGCCTCCAAAATGTCCCTGCGCCTTGAGACGCAAACGGATATTCCGTAATGGTACCCGTTAATGGAACAGGCCGACAACCCAAAACGGGTCATCGGCCTTGTTATTCGCTACTCTCACGAGTCCCGTGCGGAATCCCTAGAACTTGGCGCCGCACTTCTTGCAGACGCGGACGGTCTTGCCCTCGTCGTCCTTGGCATGGCCGACGCGGGTGGCCTTGCCGCAGCTGGGGCACACGAGCATGACGTTCGAGGCGTCGATGGCCGCCTCCTGCTGCACGATGCCGCCCTGCTGGTTGGCGCCGTTGGGCTTGACGGACTTCTTGACCATTCCGACGCCCTCGACGACGACCTTGCGCTCCGCGGGCATCGCACGCATGACCTTGCCCTGCGTGGGGCTGCCGGCAGGACCGCGGTCCTTGCCAGAGATGACCTGGACGAGGTCTCCCTTTTTGATGTTCATCTTGTTCATGAATCTGTCTCCCTTTTGCCTAAAGCGTCTCAGGTGCGAGCGAGACGATCTTCATGTACTTGCGATCGCGAAGCTCGCGGGCGACAGGCCCAAAGATACGGGTGCCCTTGGGCTCGCCCTCCTTGTCGACCAGGACGCAGGCGTTCTGGTCAAAGCGGATGTAGCTGCCGTCCTTGCGGCGGGTATCCGTGGTCGTGCGAACGATGACGCAGCGAACGATGTCGCCCTTCTTCACCGCACCACCGGGAGTGGCCTCCTCGACGGCACCGATGATGATGTCACCGAGGCTCGCATAACGCCGCTTGGAGCCACCAAGGACCTTGATGCACTTCACGCGTCGAGCGCCGCTGTTGTCAGCGACGACGAGCATGGTCTCCATCTGAATCATGTGATGTTCCTCCGAACCTCATGTCCCCCAGAGGTGCGCCCACACGAGCGACGCACATGCGCGGGAACGGGAAATCGATACTTACTTGGCCTTCTCCACGATCTCCACGACGCGCCAACGCTTGGTCTTGGAGATGGGGCGGGTCTCCATGACACGCACGGTGTCGCCGAGGCCGCAGCCGATCTCGTCATGGCAGTGGAGCTTCTTGCTCATGGTCATCATCTTGCCGTACTTGGGGTGGTGCTTGCGGTAGTCAATCTTGACCGTGATCGTCTTCTCGCCGGAGAGGGAGACGACGACGCCGGTACGGACCTTTCGCGCGTTCCTGGTTTCGGTATCATCCATTTCTGATCTCTCCTACGACTACTTCTCCGCAGCGGTCTTCTCCGCTGCGAGCTGGCGGACGCGCATCTCGGTCTGGACGCGGGCGATGTCATGCTTGACGCTCTTGACGCGAGCGGTGTTGTCAAGCTGGTTCGTGGCCATCTGGAAACGGAGGTTAAAGAGCTCCGCTCGGCCATCCTCCAACTTCTTGGCGAGCTCCTCGTCGGTGAGCTCCTTGATGTCCTGATACTTCATATTGGCTATTCCTCCCCGTCCTGATCGGCGCGGGTGACGATCTTGGTCTTGATGGGCAGTTTGTGCTGGGCGAGGCGGAGGGCCTCCTTGGCGGTCTCCTCGTCGACGCCACCGAGCTCGAACATGATGCGTCCGGGCTTGACGACGGCCACCCAGTCCTCGGGGTTGCCCTTGCCGGAACCCATGCGGGTCTCGGCCGGCTTCTTCGTGATGGGCTTGTCGGGGAAGATCGTGATCCAGACCTTGCCGCCACGCTTCATCTCACGGGTGATGGCGACACGGGCGGCCTCGATCTGGCGGTTGGTGATCCAGTGGGCCTCCTCGGCCTTGAGACCGTACTCGCCGAAGTGCAGCTCGGTGTTGCCCTTTGCCGGACCCCTCATGGAGCCGCGCTGAACCTTGCGGTGAAGAACGCGCTTAGGTGCGAGCATTAACGAGCCCTCCTCTCATTGCGACCACGGCGAGGACGCGAGGAGCCCTCAAGCGACGGCTTGGGCGTGGGCTGTCCAGGAAGCTTCTCACCGAGGTAAATCCAGACCTTGATGCCGCAGGCACCCATGGTGGTGCGGGCGGTGGCGGTGCCGTAGTCGATGACGGCACGCAGCGTGTGCAGAGGCACGCGACCCTCGCGGTACCACTCGCGACGGCTCATCTCGGCGCCGTTGAGCCTGCCGGAGCACTGAATCCTGATGCCCTTGGCGCCGGCCTTGCGAGCGGACTGGACGGCCTTGCGCATGGCACGACGGAAGGCGACGCGGCCCTCGAGCTGCTCGGCGATGGACTGAGCGACGAGGTTTGCGTCGAGCTCGGGGCGCTTGACCTCGATGACGTCGACGGAGACCTGACCCTTGGCGGCCTTGGCGACCTTCTCGAGGTCGGCGCGGAGACCGTCGATCTCGGTGCCCTTCTTGCCGATGACGATGCCGGGACGGGCGGTGTAGATGGTGATCTTCACCTTGTCGCCGGCGCGCTCGATGTCGACGCGCGAAAGCGCGGCGCTCGCGAGACGCTTCTCGAGATACGTGCGAATCTCGATGTCGTTGCCGAGGTTCTGGGCATAGTTCTTATCGGCGTACCAACGGGAACGCCACTCCTCGGTCGTGCCGAGACGGAAGCCGGTAGGCTGTACCTTGTGACCCATACTTCCCCTACGCCTCCTTTCGAGGTGCGACGACGACGGTGATGTGGCTCATGCGCTTGTTGATGCGCGATGCGGAGCCCTTGGCGCGAGGACGGATGCGCTTGAGCGTCGGACCCTCGTCGACATAGGCGGTCTTGACCACGAGGTCGTCGGCACGCAGGTTGTTGTTGTACTCTGCGTTGGCGACTGCGGAGGCGAGGACCTTGGCAACGTCGTCGGCGGCGGCACGGGTCGAGAACTGAAGGATCTCCGCGGCCTGTGCAACTGACTTGTTGCGGATCAAAGCGATGACGGAGCGGACCTTGCGAGGGGCGACGCGCACGTACTTGGCGGTCGCGCGCACCTCGACGGTGTCAGTGTTCTTGTTAGCCATTTATATCCCTACCCCCCTAGTCAACCTTGTGGCCACGGAACGTGCGGGTGGGAGCGAACTCCCCCAGCTTGTGGCCGACCATGGACTCGGTGATGTACACGGGGACGTGCTTGCGACCATCGTGGATGGCGATCGTGTAACCGACCATCTCGGGATAGATGGTCGAGGAGCGCGACCAGGTCTTGATGACCTCCTTGGTACCAGCCTCGTTCTGAGCGGCGACACGCGCGAGGAGGCGAGTCTCCACAAACGGACCCTTCTTGAGACTTCTGCTCATACTTTCCTTCTCCTACTACTCGTATCGACTACTTGGACTTACGACGACGAATGATGAGCCTGTTGCTGGCCTTCTTCGGGTCGCGGGTCTTCTTGCCCTTCGAGGGCTTGCCCCACGGGGTGACGGACGGACGACCGGAGGTGTGGTTCTTGCCCTCGCCGCCGCCGTGCGGGTGGTCGACGGGGTTCATGACCGTACCACGGACGGTGGGACGGACGCCGGACCAGCGGGTGCGGCCGGCCTTGCCGATGACGATGTTGGAGTGATCGGCGTTACCGACCTCGCCGATCGTCGCACGGCAGGTGAGAAGAACGCGGCGAAGCTCGGAGGAGGGCATGCGGAGGACGGCGTAGCCGTTGTCCTTGCCCATAAGCTGGACCGAGGTTCCGGCGGCGCGAGCCATCGCGGCACCCTTGCCCGGCTGGAACTCGACGGCGTGGACGAGCGTGCCGACGGGAATCTCGGACAGGGGCGTGCAGTTGCCCGGCTTGATGTCGACGCCGGTCATGCCGGAGACGACGGTATCGCCCACCTTGAGCCCCTCGGGGCACAGGATGTAGGCCTTGGCACCGTCGGCATAGTTGAGCAGCGCGATGCGCGCCGAACGGTTGGGGTCGTACTCGATGGTGGCGACCTTCGCGGGCACGTCGTCCTTCAGACGCTTGAAGTCGATGCGACGATACTGGCGCTTGTGTCCTCCACCCTGGTGGCGGGTAGTGATGCGGCCGTTGTTGTTGCGGCCGGCCTTGTTGGGCAGGGGCTCGAGAAGAGACTTCTCGGGCTTGTCGGCGGTGATCTCCGCGAAGTCGGAGACCGTCTGGAAACGCCTTCCTGCGCTCGTAGGCTTGAGGTGCTTGACTGCCATTGACTCTTTCCCTTCCTTCCGTTGGCCGTCCCGCTCAGGGAGTGGCGGGGCGACACCGGATTACCACGGTACCGCGCGTATCCTTCACGTGCGGCAAACAGCCCGACCCCCGCGGGGGCCGGGCGAAGTACCTTACTCGACGGGAGCCGCCGCCTGCTGGGCGAAGATCTCGATCTGCTCACCGGGGGCGAGCGTCACGATGGCCTTCTTCCAGGAGCGGGTCTTGCCCATGGTGGAGTAGCGGACGCGCTTGGCCTTGCCGGAGACGTTGATCGTGTTCACCTTGACCACGTGGACACCGAAGAGCTTCTCGACTGCGGAGGCGATCTCCTCCTTGCATGCGGTCTTGGCGACCTCGAACGTGTACTTGCCCTGCTCCATGAGATCATACGAGCGCTCGGAGACGATCGGGCGAATGATGACACCGTAGGCGGAGTTCATTATGCGAGCACCTCCTCGAGGTTCTTGGCGACGTCGGCGGTCATGAGGAGAGAGCCGTTGTCGATGAGGTTGTAGGTCGTGGCCTCGGAGACGCCGATCACGGTGACCTTCTCGATGTTGCGGAACGAGAGGTAGGTGTTGACGTCATCGTCGGGGACGACGAGGGTAACGCGCTTGTCGGCGATGCCGAGGTTGACGAGAAGGGCCTTGGCCTGCTTGGTCGAGGGCTTCTCGAAGTCGAGGTTGTCGACGAGGACGAGCTCGGAGTCGGCGACCTTGCCGGAGAGCACGCCCTTCATCGCGAGCTTGACCATCTTGTTGTTGATGCGCTTGGCGTGGCTGTGGGGCATGGGCCCGAAGATCACGCCGCCGCCGGCCCACTGACCGGCACGGATGGAGCCCTGACGGGCGCGGCCGGTGCCCTTCTGACGGTACGGCTTGACGCCGCCGCCGGAGACGTCGTGGCGGTTCTTGGTCGAGTGGGTGCCCTGGCGCTGCGAGGCGGCCTGGCAAACGACGACCTGGTGAATGACCGGGATGTTCGGCTCGATGCCGAAGACGTCAGAGGAGAGCTCGGCCTCGCCGACCTGCTCACCTGCTGCGCTCTTGATAACGTACTTGGACATTCTGTCCTCCTTGATAGCCTAAAGGTTTGCGAGTGACGCGGCCCTTAGGCCATGCGTACCTGGACGAGGGCGTTCTTGCCGCCAGGCACGGCGCCCTTGATGAGCAGGAGATTCTGCTCGGCGTCGATGCGGACGAGCTTGAGGTTCTTGACCGTCACGCGGTCGTCGCCCATGTGGCCGTACATGTGCAGACCCTTGCGAACGCGGGAGGGGTAGGCGCACTGGCCGATGGAGCCGGGCCTACGCTGGTTGCGGGAGCCGTGAGCCATGGGGCCGCGGGAGAAGTTCCAGCGCTTGACGGTGCCCTGGAAGCCCTTGCCCTTGGACGTGCCGATGACGTCGACGGACTTGACGTCCGCGAAGTCGGCGACGGTGACCAGGTCGCCGGTGTGGTGCTCCTCGCCGTTCTCGACGCGAACCTCGCGGAGGTACCGCATCGGCTCGACGCCCTGGGCCTTGAAGTGACCGGCCATGGGCTTGTTGACGTGCTTCTCGGTGATGTCTCCGAAGCCGATCTGGACGGCGTCGTAGCCGTCGGTCGCCTTCGTCTTTACCTGCGAGACGGTGCAGGGGCCAGCCAGGATGACGGTGACGGGCACGACGTTGTCGTTCTCGTCCCAGATCTGAGTCATCCCGAGCTTGCGGCCAAGAATAGTGCTGACCATGCTCTGTCCTAACCCTTGGTGGTCATGGGACCCAAGTGCGAGCAGCTCGCACGCTTCCCCAGTGGACCACGTCCTGTAGACTCTGCCCTGAGACATATTTGTCCCTTTTTTGGGCAGCCTGACTACAATACAACCTCGCACGGGGTTTCACAATGTCTACGCATGATTTTTTGGGTCCATCTAGCTGGGGCTCGACTTTCCACCGCCTCGGGCGTATCCAGGGGCGAGAAGGACCCTGGAACCGAGCGTCTCGAGAGGACGCCCGAGAAAAAGGTACCCCGAGGTCACCGGAAAGGAGCGGCATCGCCGCAATCCCACCCGAGAGCCTCAGGGCACCCGAAAAGCTATGTCTGGTACGAGTTAGAGCTTGATCTCGATGTCGACGCCTGCGGGCAGGTCGAGACGCATGAGCGAGTCGACCGTGCTGGAGCTCGGGTCGAGGATGTCGATGAGGCGCTTGTGCGTGCGCTTCTCGAACTCCTCGCGGGAGTCCTTGTCCTTGTGCGGCGAGCGGATGACGCAGTACGTGTTGCGCTCGGTGGGCAGCGGGATGGGGCCGGAGACGCGTGCACCGGTCTTCTGCGCGGTGTCCACGATGAGCTTCGCAGACTGGTCAACGACTTCGTGATCGTAGCCCTTGAGGCGAATCCTGATCTTCTGGCTTGACACTTTCGGTACCTCCATCATGAGCTAGTTACTCGGTCGTTGACTAAGCGTTGGTGCCACTCTTGGCGACGATCTCTTCGCGGACGGCCTTGGGGACGGGCTCATACGACGAGAACTGCATCGTATAGCTCGCGCGACCCTGGGTCTCGGAGCGAAGGTCGGTTGCGTAGCCGAACATCTCGCCCAGAGGCACCTTGGCGCGAATGACCTTGGTGTCGCGGCGATCCTCCATGCCCTCGATCTTGCCACGGCGAGACGAGAGGTTGCCCATGACGTCGCCCATGTACTGCTCGGGCGTCTCGACCTCGACGGACTCGACGGGCTCGAGCAGGATGGGGTCGGACTTACGGAGCGCGTCCTTGATGGCCATGGAACCGGCGATCTTGAAGGCTGCCTCGGAGGAGTCGACCTCGTGGTAGGAGCCGTCGACGAGCGAGACCTTGATGTCAACGACGGGATAGCCCGCGATGACGCCGGACTCGAGGGCCTCCTGGATGCCCTTGTCGATCGAGGGGATGTACTCCTTGGGCACGACGCCGCCGACGATGGCGTTGACGAACTCGTAGCCCTTGCCCTCCTCGTTGGGCTCCATGTCGATGATCGCGTGACCGTACTGGCCGCGACCGCCGGACTGGCGGATGAACTTGCCCTCGGCGTGAGCCACGGCATGGCCGGCGGTCTCACGGTAGGCGACCTGCGGCTTGCCGACGTTGCAGTCGACCTTGAACTCGCGACGCAGGCGGTCGACGATGATCTCGAGGTGAAGCTCACCCATGCCGGCGATGATGGTCTGGCCGGTCTCGTGATCGGTGTGGACCTGGAAGGTCGGGTCCTCCTCGGCGAGCTTGGCGAGACCGACGGACATCTTGTCCTGCTCGGCCTTGGTCTTGGGCTCGACGGCGACCTCGATGACGGGGTCGGCGAACTGGATGGCCTCGAGCACGACGGGGTGCTTCTCGTCGCAGAGCGTGTCGCCGGTGGTGGTGTTCTTGAGGCCGACGCAGGCGACGATGTCGCCGGCGGAGCACTCCTCGCGGTCCACTCGGTCGTTCGCGTTCATCTCGAGGATGCGGCCCAGGCGCTCGCGTCCGTCCTTGACCGAGTTGTAGACGTAGGAGCCTGCCTCGGCCTGGCCGGAGTACACGCGGATGTAGGTGAGCTTGCCGACGTAGGGGTCGGTCATGATCTTGAAGGCGAGCGCGGAGAACGGCTCCTTGGGGTCGGCATGGCGGACCACGTCATTGCCCTTGAGGTCGGTGCCGTCGATCTCGGGAACGTCGAGCGGGCTCGGGAGGTAGTCGACGACGGCGTCGAGAAGCTCCTGGATGCCCTTGTTCTTGTACGCGGAGCCCACGAAGACGGGGTTGAGCTCGCCGGCGATGACACCCTTGCGGATGGCAGCCTTGAGCGTGTCCACGGGGACTTCCTCCTCCTCGAGGACGGCCTCCATGATCTCGTCGGAGAAGTTGGACGCGGCGTCGAGAAGCTCCTCGCGCCTCTCGTTGGCGATGTCCATGAACTCGTCGGGGATCGCGTCCATGACCTCGGGGTAGATCATGCCCTTGGCGTCCTCCTTGAAGTCCCATGCCTCCATGGTGACGAGGTCGATGAGGCCCCAGAAGTTGGACTCGGCGCCCATGGGGATCTGGGCGGCGACGGCGGGAGCGGAGAGGCGCTCCTTCATGGTGTCGATCGCGTGGAAGAAGTCAGCGCCGACGCGGTCGTACTTGTTGATGAAGGCGATGCGAGGCACGCCGTACTTGCCGGCCTGACGCCAGACGGTCTCGGACTGCGGCTGGACGCCGGCGACGGCGTCGAAGACCGCGACCGCACCGTCGAGGACGCGCAGGCAGCGCTCGACCTCGGCCGTGAAGTCAACGTGGCCCGGGGTGTCGATGATCTGGATGACGCAATCCTTCCAGAAGCACGTGGTGGCGGCGGAGGTGATGGTGACGCCGCGCTCCTGCTCCTGAACCATCCAGTCCATGACAGCTGCGCCGTCGTGGACCTCGCCGATCTTATGGGTCTTGCCGGTGTAGTAGAGGATGCGCTCGGTGGTCGTCGTCTTACCGGCATCGATGTGGGCCATGATGCCGATGTTGCGGAGGTCCTTGAGTGCGTACTTCATGTTTGCCATGTACTAGGTCCTCCTAACCTTAGAAGCGGTAGTGCGAGAAGGCACGGTTGGACTCGGCCATCTTGAACAGGTCCTCGCGACGCTTGACGGACGCGCCGACGCCGTTGGAGGCATCCATGATCTCGGCGGCGAGACGCTCGGCCATGGTCTTCTCCTTGCGGGCACGGCTGAAGTTCACGAGCCAGCGAAGGGCGAGCGTGGTGGCACGACGGGAGTTGACCTCCATGGGGACCTGATAGGTGGCGCCGCCGACACGCTTGGGCTTGACCTCGAGCGTCGGGCGGATGTTGTCCATGGCCTTCTTGAAGATGGACAGGGGATCCTCGCCGGTCTTCTCCTTGACGATGTCGAACGCGCCGTAGACGATGCGCTCGGCGGTGGCCTTCTTGCCATCGAGAAGGACCTTGTTGATGAGCTGGGTCACGAGACGGTTGTTGTAGACTGCGTCAGGCTGAACCTCACGACGGACTGCTGCTGCACGACGCGGCATGTTGTATCTCCTCAGAACTATATGGCTGCAGAATGTGTGGGCTCAGAGCCTACTTGGCACGCTTGGCGCCGTAGCGGGAGCGAGCCTTCTTGCGGTTCTGCACGGCGGCGCAGTCGTAAGCACCACGAATGATCTTGTAACGGACACCAGGGAGGTCGCGGACACGACCGCCACGGATGAGGACGATGGAGTGCTCCTGAAGGTTGTGGCCCTCGCCCGGGATGTAGGCGGTGACCTCGATGCCGTTCACGAGACGGACACGGGCGACCTTACGGAGAGCCGAGTTCGGCTTCTTGGGCGTCGTGGTGAAGACACGGGTGCAGACGCCGCGCTTCTGGGGGTTGTGCTGCAGTGCGGCGTTCTTGGACTTGGCCTTGACGCTGACGCGACCGCTACGAACGAGCTGGTTGATAGTAGGCAAAGCTCTCTCCTTCAATTAACCTGGTGACGTGCATGATGTCGAATTTCGAAGGGCAGCGCAGCACCGTTACCCTGGAATTGGCGCGAGCAGTAACTTTACGCGTCGATATGGGCGATGTCAAAACGCCACGGTACCGGGCGTATCCCTACTCCACGCTATGCTCACATTACTCACCGTCGGCCGGGTGTTTGTCGCCCCTGACAAGGCGGGCGGGCTGGGAGCTGCGCTTTCGGCGCCCCGCGCGTGCCTGTACAATTGTCCTGTTATCGCGCCTTCGCGGGGCACCACGTTCCGGCGCGTTCCCAGGCGTACCAGAGGGGCATCTGCATGGACGGATATCGCGTTCTCGAGGTCAAACAGAGCGTCTTCGCGGACAACGACCGTCGAGCGGAGGAGCTGCGCTCGAGCCTCAAGGCGAGGGGCACCTTCCTCGTGAACCTCATGTCCTCCCCCGGCTCGGGCAAGACCACCACGCTCCTGCGCACCGTGCGCGAGCTCTCGCCCGAGCTCTCCATCGCGGTCATGGAGGCCGACATCGACTCCGACGTCGACGCGGCGGCCGTCTCGACCACGGGCGCGCGGACGATCCAGCTCCACACCGGCGGCATGTGCCACCTCGACGCCGCCATGTGCTCGCAGGGGCTCGAGGGCCTTGCCGCCGACGACGCCGACCTCGTCTTCCTCGAGAACGTGGGCAACCTCGTGTGCCCCGCCGAGTTCGACACTGGCGCCTCAGCCAACGTCACGATCCTCTCGGTCCCCGAGGGCGACGACAAGCCTCTCAAGTACCCCCTCATGTACCAGGTGTGCGACCTCGTCCTCGTGAACAAGATGGACGTCGCGCCCTACTTCGACTTCGACCTCGAGAAGCTCAGGGAGAACGTCGCCCTCCGCAACCCCCGCGCTCGGGTGATCCCCATCTGCGCCAAGACGGGTGAGGGCATGGACGAGTGGTACCAGTGGCTGCGCGACGGCGTGGCCGCGTGGAGGAGCTGACGAGAACAGCGTACGAGCACCGCACACGACCAGCCCTTCGAGGAGGGACGAGACATGTCAGACGACCAGCAGAGAAAGACCCCCAGACCCGAGCGGCCCTACGGCGGCGCCAGCGTCGACGAGCGAGCGGCCATGATGCGCGGCGACCTCACCGACGACGAACTCGCCGTGCGCAACGCCATCCCCCTGACCAACCCGGCAGGCGGCCCGCACCGCGTCATCGCCGAGGAGCGCTTCGTCGAGAACGACGAGGCCACGCACTACTGCCCGTCCGATCCCGACGAGCCCGGCCCCGCCTCGCGCGAGGCCTTCAAGGCGGGCGTCGCACGCGAGGCTCAGAAGATCACCGACCGCGTGGGTCACAAGGTCACGCGCGAGGACCCCGACTACTGGGGTCTCGCCAGCGTCATGACCGACGAGGAGGCCGAGGTCACGAAGGTCATGGCCCGTCGCAAGCCGATGACCCTGGACCAGCTCGTCAAGGCGACGGGCAGGACCGCCGAGGAGCTCCAGCCGATCCTCGACTCGATGTCCGTCAAGGGCATCGTCGAGTACACCTGGGAGAACCCCACCAAGACCAAGCAGTACGTGCTCCCCATGTTCGTGCCCGGCTCGGCCGAGTTCACCGTCATGAACCAGGCACAGCTCAACGACCATCCCGAGATCGGCACCTTCTTCGAGCGCATGACTTTCCTCCCGCTCGAGGCCGTGACCAAGCTGGTCCCGCCCGGCGGCGCCGGCGTCGGCATGCACGTCATCCCCGTCGAGAAGGCCATCGAGCACGAGAACGAGACCGCGGACGTCGAGCACCTCTCCCACTGGCTCAAGAAGTACGACCGCTACTCGGCCGGCGCCTGCTCATGCACCCTCGCCGAGCGCGCCCGCGGCAACAGCGGCGGCCGCGACGCCCAGAACTGGTGCATCGGCGTCGGCGACCTCGCCGACTACTCCGTCGAGACCGGCAAGGGCCACTACGTCACCTACGACGAGGTCATCGACATCCTTCTCACCGCCGAGAAGAACGGCTACGTGCACCAGGTCACCAACATCGACGGCGAGCACAAGATCTTCGCGATCTGCAACTGCGACGCCAGCGTCTGCTACGCGCTGCGTACGTCTCAGCTGTTCAACACGCCCAACATGAGCCGCTCCGCCTACGTCGCCCACGTCGACGAGGAGAAGTGCGTCGCCTGCGCGGGCTGCGTCGAGGTCTGCCCCGCGGGAGCCGTCCAGCTCGGCCAGAAGCTCGTCAGGGCGTCGGGTCCCATCGCCTACCCACGCCAGCCGCTTCCCGACACCAACACCTGGGGCGAGGCCAACTGGGACCCCGACTACCGCGACAACAACCGCATCGAGACGCACGACACCGGCACCGCGCCCTGCAAGGTCGCCTGCCCGGCACACATCTCGGTCCAGGGCTACCTACGCATGGCCGCCCAGGGTCGCTACGACGAGGCGCTCGCCCTCATCAAGCAGGAGAACCCCTTCCCCGCCGTCTGCGGCCGCGTGTGCAACAAGCTCTGCGAGGAGGCCTGCACCCGCGGGGTCGTCGACGAGCCCGTCGCCATCGACGACGTCAAGGCGTTCATCGCCCAGAAGGACCTCGACGCCGCCACGCGCTACGTCCCCGAGCCGGTCATCCCCTCGACCCGCGGGCGCTTCCCCGAGAAGATCGCCGTCATCGGCGCCGGCCCCGCCGGCCTCTCCTGCGCCTACTACCTGGCCACCATGGGCTACAACCCCAAGGTCTTCGAGAAGAACCCGCTCCCCGGCGGCATGATGCAGTACGGCATCCCCGGCTACAAGCTGCAGAAGGACGTCGTGGCCGCTGAGATCGACGTGCTGCGCGAGATGGGCGTCGAGATTTGCTGCGACGTCGAGGTGGGCAAGGACGTGACGCTCGACGAGCTCCGCGCCCAGGGCTTCAGGGCCTTCTACGTGGCCATCGGCTGCCAGGGCGGTCGCAAGGCCGGCGTGAGCGGCGAGGATGCCGGGGGCGTCTCGACCGCCGTGGACTTTCTCCGCGTCGCCCTCGACGACCCCGGCAACGAGGTCGAGGGCACGACGGTCGTCATCGGCGGCGGCAACGTCGCCATCGACGCCGCGCGCGTCTCGGTGCGCTGCGGCTCGACGGACGTCTCGATGTACTGCCTCGAGCAGCCGGACGAGATGCCCGCCCTGCCCCTCGAGATCGCCGAGGCCGAGGAGGACGGCGTCCGCATCGTCAACGGATGGGGGCCCGCGAGCATCGAGACGGACAGCCACGGCTTCGTGCGCGGCGTGACCTTCAAGCGCTGCACGCGCGTCTTCGACGAGAGCCACGCCTTCGCGCCCGAGTACGACGAGACCGACACCACCTTCGTGCCCTGCGACAACGTCGTCCTCTCCATCGGGCAGACCGTCGAGTGGGGCGGCCTTCTCGACGGCTCTGACGTTCGTCTCGGCCGCGGGAAGGGTGCCGTCGCCGACCCCAGGACCTACCAGACCTCCCAGCCCGACATCTTCGTGGGAGGCGACGTCTACACCGGCCCGAGCTTCGTGATCAACGCCATCGCCGCAGGCCACGAGGCCGCCGTCTCCATCCACCGCTACGCGCAGACGGGCTCGTCGCTCACGATCGGCCGCAACCAGCGCCACTACGTCGAGCTCGACAAGGACGACATCCTTCTCAACCCCACCGGCTACGACCACGCCGGCCGTCAGGTTCCCGCCTGCGCCAAGGTCGCCCAGATAAAGCACGTCTGGACCGACCCGCGCGCGACGCTCACCGAGGAGCAGGTCCGCACCGAGACCGCGCGCTGCCTCAAGTGCGGGGCGTCGATCGTCGACCCCAACAAGTGCATCGGCTGCGGCCTGTGCACCACCCGCTGCGAGTTCGACGCGATTCACCTGCGCCGCGAGCACCCCGAGGCCTCCGTCATGCTCAAGTCTGAGGACAAGTTCAAGGCTATTCTCCCCTACGCCGCCAAGCGGGGCGTCAGCATCGTCTTCAAGGGCAAGAGGGGCTAGGCGCCCATGCATGAGCTCGGCATCGTCTTCTATGCGATCGACATGGTCGAGGACCTGGGCAGAGAGAACCACCTCAGCTCCGTGTCGAGCGTGACGATGTCCATCGGCGAGGTCTCGGGGGTCATCCCGAGCTACCTCGCCGACTGCTGGCGCTGGGCGGCGGACCGCTCCGACCTCCTTCGCGGTGCGGAGCTGCGCGTCGAGACAATCGACGCGGTCACCGTCTGCAACGCCTGCGGCAGGACCTACCCCACCGTGGAGAACGGACGGACCTGTCCGCGCTGCGGGAGCGGCGACACCGTGCTCCTGCGGGGCAACGAGATCGAGGTGAAGGAGATCGAGGCCTGCTAGGGGACGCCGAGGCTGCGGTCGCGCCTACGCCTCGGGGGCCTGGAGCGACTCGGCGGCGTGCTCGAGGCCAAGCCGGATGAGCATCGCGACGTGCTCGTCGGCGAGCGAGTAGAACATGCGCTGTCCGTCTCGCCGCGCGGTCACGAGACCGCGGTCGCGGAGCATGCGCAGCTGGTGCGAGACGGCGGACTGCGAGACGGACGAGACCTCCTGGATCTCGGAGACGCTCTTCTCGCCCTGCATGAGAACGCCGAGGATCTGGAAGCGCGTGAAGTCGGAGAGGGCGTCGAAGATCTGCGTGGCATCGCAGACCACGTCGTCGTCCTCGAGAAGCTCCGTGAGTCGCGCCTCGTCCATCGATGCCCCCCCACCGTCTGATTCATGACCGAACTTCCTGAGTATACGCCAGCGGCCGAGACGGCGCGGACGCTCGCAGTCAGGGATGGCGCCGCTGCCCAGCGCGGTGCCACTAACGGCAAAGGATCTTTCTGGCTTTGTGGCACGGGCCGTTGGCCGTCTACCTGCGGGTACCAAAAAGCCCCTTTTGTCTCGGCGGCGTTTGCCCAGTTGGCACGGTGCCACTAACGGCAAAGGATCCTTTGGGGCTTTGGTACCGTACCAATAACGGCAAAGGATCCTTTTCGGCTATTGGCACGGGCCGCGGGCCGTCTACCTGTGGGTACCAAATAGCCCCTTTTTTCTCGGCGGCGTTTGCCCAGTTGGGCTGTCCGCAATAACGCCAAAGGATCCTTCTGGCTTATTGGCACAGCCTGCGAGCCGTCTACCTGGGGGTACCGATAGCGCCCTTTTGTCCGGCCGACGTTTGCCCAGTTGGCACGGTGCCACTAACGGCAAAGGATCCTTTTCGGCTATTGGCACGGGCCGCGGGCCGTCTACCTGCGGGTACCAAAAAGCCCCTTTTGTCTCGGCGGCGTTTGCCCAGTTGGCACGGTGCCACTAACGTCAAAGGATCCTTCTGGCTTTGTGGCACCAGCTCGTCGTAGGGTGTCCCTTTGGCTGCCAAAGGGCGTTGGCACCTTTGGCAGGCACTTTTGGCAGCCAAAGGGACACCCTACGACGAGTGTGGTTAGATTACCTACTACAAAAAGACCCCCGGCTCGTAAGAGTCGGGGGTCTGAGAAGCGACGTTCGGAAGCGGGTTACTCTTCCTCGTCATCCTCGGATTCGTGCGCCACGACCTGGGAGAGAAGGTCATCGAGCGAGCCGAGGTCCTCGTTGATGATGTCACCGTCACCGTTGGCCGTGTCGCCGCCGATGAGCTCGTCATCATAGTGGTGCTTGGACGGCGCGGCGGTGCCGAGCATGACGTCGGCGTCCGCATCTGGCGAGAAGACCATGTTGAGGAGCTGCGAGAGGTCCTCGGAGTCGGCCTCGTCATCATCGGGCTCGAGGATGTAGAGCAGGCCGCGGGCCTCGAGGCCGTCGCGGAGCTCCTCGATCGCCTTGGCACCGATGCCGTCGATGCGCAGGAGGTCGTCCTCGGTCTTACCGATGAGGTCGCCCACGGTCTCGATGCCGACCTCGCTGAACTTGTTAGTCCAGCGCTGCGACGCGCCGAGGTCGTCGAAGAGGTAGAGCTTGGCGTCCTCGCTCGAGAGGGTGCGGCCGTTCTTGGAGTACACCCCACCGTAGCCGAAGTCGTCGCCGACCCAGTCAAGCTGCTTCGGGAACTGCTCCTCGATGCCCTTGAGCTCGTCGGGCGCCCACTCGGGAAGGCTCTTCGCCATCGGTGAGGTGGGACCGTCGATCTTGTTGCCATGGTAGGTGAGCTTGACGTTGTCGTATGCGGCGAGGCCGGTGCCTGCAGGAATCTTCTTGCCCACGATGACGTTGGACTTGAGGTCGAGCAGGTGGTCGACGTCACCCTCGATGGCGGCCTCGGTGAGGACGCCGGCAGTGCGGATGAACGACGCGCTGGACAGCCAGGAGTCGATGGAGCTCGCGACCTTGAGGGTACCGAGGATGACGGGCTCAGCCTCGGGCGGCGTGCCGCCGGCAAGAGCCACGTTGCGAACAGTATCCGCGAAGACGTAGCGGTCCACGTACTCGCCGAGCAGGTACTCGGAGTCTCCGGGGTTCGTCACCTGGACGCGACGGAGCATCTGGCGGGCGATGACCTCGATGTGCTTGTCGTTGAGGTCGACGCCCTGAGAGGTGTACACGTCCTTGACCGACTCAACGAAGGTGTGCATCGTCGACTCGATGTCGGTGAGCTTGCGCAGCTTGCGGAAGTTGACGAAGCCACGGGTGATCTGGTCGCCGGCGCGAACCTCGATGCGATCCTTCATGCCGGGCATGAAGCGGACGGACGCGGGAACACGCCACTCCTCGATGATGCGGCTCTCGTCGTCGGTGTCGACAATGCGGATGAGGTACTCGGTCTGCTCGGGGATGATGCGGAGGAGACCGGAGACCGGGGCGAGGTCCGCCTCGCGGCCGAGGATCTTCTCGTTGACGTTCCCGACGACGTCGAACATGCGGGCGACGGTCGGGAGGCCCTGCGTGATGTCGTCAGCGCCGGCGACGCCGCCGGAGTGAATGGTGCGCATCGTGAGCTGAGTGCCGGGCTCGCCGATCGACTGCGCGGCGATGATGCCGACCGCGGTACCGATGTTGACGGGACGCCTCGTGGAGAGGTCCCAGCCGTAGCAGCGCTGGCAGACGCCGTACTTGGACTTGCAGGTGAGAAGCGCGCGGAGTCCGACCTTCTTGAGGCCGTGAGCCACGAGCATCTTGAGCTGGTCCTTGGACTCGACGTAGCCACCAGCCTTGATGAGCACTTCGCCCGTCTCGGGGTCGACGATGTCGTTGAGGGCGCAACGGCCGATGAGGTCGATGTTCACGTCAGTCTCGCCGGACTTGATCAGCGGGTAGGTGACGGTCTCGTCAGTGCCGCAGTCCTCCTCGCGGACGATGACGTCCTGCGCGACGTCGACGAGACGACGCGTGAGGTAGCCGGAGTCGGAGGTGTGCGACGCTGTGTCGACGAGGCCCTTGCGGGCGCCGTAAGTCGAGATGAAGTACTCGAGCGGCTCGAGGCCCTCGCGGAAGTTGGCCTTGATCGGGAGGTCGATGGTGTCGCCAGACATATCGGCCATGAGGCCTCGCATGCCAGCGAGCTGACGGAGCTGCGTCTTGGAACCACGGGCGCCGGAGTCAGCCATCATGAAGATGGGGTTGTCCTCGGCGAAGCCGGCGAGCATCTCGGTGCCCAGGAAGTCGGTGCACTCGGTCCATGCGTTGACGACCTCGACGTGGCGCTCTCGCTCGGCGAGGAAGCCCTCCTCGTAAGACTCGTTGATCTGATCGACCTTCTCCTGCGTCTCCTCAAGAAGGAGCTGCTTGTCCTCGGGGATGATGGCATCCCAGACGGAGACCGTCAGGCCGGCCAGCGTGGCATAGTGGAAGCCCGTCGACTTGATGGCGTCGAGGATCGGCTCGACCTCGGCCGTGTTGTACCGGTCGCAGCAGTCGTTGACGAGGGCGGAGATGTCGCTCTTGACCAGCTTGTAGTTGATGAACGGGTAGTCCTGGGGCAGGCAGCGGCGGTTGAAGATGACGCGGCCAACGGTGGTCTCGAGGCGCGTGTAGCCCTCGGTGACGTCGATGTCCTCGTACTCTCCCCTGCCGGACATGATCCGGAAGATGGCCTGGTCATCGTTATAGGTGTTGGCATCGGCCGCGGAGATGCGGACGATGACCTTGGCCTGGAGGTCGAGGTCGCTGTCAGCGTCAACGGCATGGAGCGCGTCGTCGAAGTCCGCGAAGATCCTGCCCTCGCCCTTGACGCCGTCCTTCTCGGTGGTGAGGTAGTAGGAGCCGAAGATCATGTCCTGCGACGGCACGGTGAGGACCTTGCCGGACGCGGGCGAGCGGAGGTTGTTGCTCGAGAGCATGAGAACGCGAGCCTCGGTCTGCGCCTGCGTGGAGAGAGGCACGTGGACCGACATCTGGTCGCCGTCGAAGTCTGCGTTGAACGGAGCGCAGACCAGCGGGTGCAGGTGGATGGCCTTGCCCTCGACGAGCACCGGCTCGAAGGCCTGGATGGACAGGCGGTGAAGGGTAGGTGCGCGGTTGAGAAGTACGAGGCGGTCCTGGATGACCTCCTCGAGCACGTCCCAGACGGCGGGCATGCCGCGGTCGATCGCGCGCTTGGCGCCCTTGATGTTCTCGACCTTGCCGAGCTCGACGAGGCGACGGACGACGAAGGGCTTGAAGAGCTCGAGGGCCATGGCGGAAGGCAGGCCGCACTGGTGCAGCTTGAGCTGGGGGTCGACGACGATGACCGAACGGCCGGAGTAGTCGACGCGCTTGCCCAGGAGGTTCTGGCGGAAGCGGCCCTGCTTGCCCTTGAGCGCCTCGGCGAGCGACTTGAGGGGACGTCCGCCACGACCGGTGACGGGACGACCGCGACGGCCGTTGTCGAAGAGCGCGTCCACGGACTCCTGGAGCATGCGCTTCTCGTTGTTGACGATGATCGCCGGGGCGTCGAGGTCGAGCAGGCGCTTGAGGCGGTTGTTGCGGTTGATGACGCGACGGTACAGGTCGTTGAGGTCGGACGCCGCGAAGCGGCCGCCGTCGAGCTGGACCATGGGTCGCAGGTCGGGCGGGATGACGGGAATGACGTCGAGGATCATGTTCGCGGGGTCGTTGTCGCCCTTGAGGAAGGCGTCGACGATCTCGAGACGCTTGATGGCCTTCTCGCGCTTCTGCTTCTGCGACTCGTCGGAGGAGATGACCTCGCGGAGCGTCTTGGCCTCGGCCTCGAGGTCGATGCCGCGAAGGAGCTCGCGGATGGCCTCTGCGCCCATGCCGCCCTTGAAGTAGATGCCGTAGTAGCGCCTCAGCTCGGAGAAGAGCCCCTCGTCGGAGATGAGCTCACGCTCCTCGAGCTGCATGAACTTCTCGTAGGCCTCGGTGCGGAGCTGCTTCTCCTCCTCGTACTCCTCCTCGAGGTCGGCGACGCCGGCGCGGATCTCGTCCTCGGAGAGCGGCTCGCTGTCGCCGAACTCGTCGTCGGCCGCCTGGCCCTGCTCCTTGAAGCGGACGATCTGGTCGTCGCGCTCGGCGTCGAGCTCCTCGATGTCAGCGGCCAGCTCCTCCTTGAGGTCGTCGGCGTCAGCCTCGCGAGCCTCGTTGTCGATGGAGGTGATCACGTAGCTCGCGAAGTAGAGGACCTTCTCGAGGTCCTTGGACTTCATGTCGAGGAGACGCGCCAGGGGGAAGCTGGATGGGCTCTTGAAGTACCAGATGTGGCTGACGGGGGCGGCCAGCTCGATGTGGCCCATGCGCTCGCGGCGCACCTTGGCGGTCGTGACCTCGACGCCGCAGCGCTCGCAGACGATGCCCTTGCGGATGCCCTTGTACTTGCCGCAGGCGCACTCCCAGTCCTTGACGGGGCCGAAGATCTTCTCGCAGAAGAGGCCGTCCTTCTCGGGCTTGAGCGTACGGTAGTTGATGGTCTCGGGCTTCTTCACCTCGCCGCAGGACCAGCTGCGAATCTCGTCCGCGCTTGCGAGCGAGATCTTGATCGCGTCGAAATCAGTGGTATCGAAATCTGCCACAGTCGCTACTCCTTATCGCTAGAGGCGCTGCCGATGAGCACGTCGTCGGATGCGGGGGCGCCGATGAGGTCGTTTGCTGAGCCGAAGCCTGCGAAGACGTCGACCGGGTTCTCGACCTCGGCCTCCTTGTCGCGCTGGCCCTGCTGGGCGCGCTTGTGATGCGAGATCGGCTCGATGTCGAGTGCGAGGGAGCGGATCTCCTTGACGAGGACCTTGAACGACTCGGGGATGCCGGCGACGGGCACGTTCTCGCCCTTGACGATGGCCTCGTACGTCTTGACGCGGCCGTTGGTGTCGTCGGACTTGACGGTGAGGATCTCCTGGAGGACGTTGGACGCGCCGTAGGCGTAGAGGGCCCAGACCTCCATCTCGCCGAAGCGCTGGCCGCCGAACTGGGCCTTGCCGCCGAGGGGCTGCTGGGTCACGAGGCTGTACGGGCCGGTCGAACGAGCGTGGATCTTGTCGTCTACCATGTGGCCGAGCTTCAGGATGTAGCTCGTGCCCACGGTGATCTGGCTCTTGAAGGCCTCGCCGGTGCGACCGTCGTAGAGCGTGGTCTTGCCGCGCTCGTTGAGCTGGGGCACGAACTCGGACTTCATGTGGGTGCCGTAGTCCATCATGGCCTTGTTCATGAGGTTGATGTTCGTGCGGCGAATGACCTCGGCGACCTCGTCGTCGGTCGCGCCGTCGAAGACCGGCGTGGCGACGTGGACTGGACCGGGGATGTAGCGCTTGGAATCCTCGGACTCGTCGTCCCAGCCGTGAGCGGCACCCCAGCCGAGGTGGCACTCGAGCAGCTGGCCGACGTTCATACGGGACGGGACGCCCAGGGGGTCGAGAAGGACGTCGACGGGCGTGCCGTCAGCCATGTACGGCATGTCCTCGATGGGGAGGACCTTGCAGACGACGCCCTTGTTGCCGTGGCGACCGGCGATCTTGTCGCCCTGCTGGATCTTGCGGCGCTGCGCGACGAAGACGCGGACGAGCTCGTTGACTCCTGGCGGGAGGTCGTCGCCGGCCTCGCGCGAGAAGCGGACGACGTCGACGACGCGGCCGTAGGCGCCGTGAGGCATCTTGAGGGAGGTGTCGCGGACGTCATGGGCCTTGGCGCCGAAGATGGCACGCAGGAGGCGCTCCTCGGCCGTGAGGGCCGTCTCGCCCTTGGGAGTGACCTTGCCGACGAGGATGTCGCCGGGGCCGACCTCGGCGCCGATGCGGATGATGCCGTCATCGTCGAGGTTGGCGAGCATGTCGGGCGAGAGGTTCGGGATCTCGCGGGTGATCTCCTCGGGACCGAGCTTGGTGTCTCGCGCGTCGATCTCGTGACGGGAGATGTTGATGGAGGTGAGCAGGTCGTCCTGGACGACGCGGTCCGAGACGATGATGCCGTCCTCGTAGTTGTAGCCTTCCCACGGCATGTAGGCCACGTTGAGGTTGGCGCCGAGGGCGAGCTCGGAGTTGTCGATGGAGGTGCCGTCGGCAAGAGGCTGACCCGCGACGACCTGGTCGCCCGCGTGGACGATCGGGCGGTGGTTGATGCAGGTGGACTGGTTGGACCGCTCGTACTTGGGGAGGTCGTAGCGCTCGGAGCCGTGCTCCTCCGAGTAGATGGTCACGTGACTGGCGTCGACCTCGTCGACGACGCCGTCATGGGCGGCGCAGATGATCTCGCCGGAGTCGAGCGCGGCGCGAGCCTCCATGCCGGTTCCGACGTAGGGGGCGTGGGTCTGGATCAGAGGCACGGCCTGACGCTGCATGTTGGCGCCCATGAGGGTACGCTTGGCGTCGTCATGCTCGAGGAACGGGATGAGGTTGGCGGCGACGGAGAGCAGCTGGCGCGGCGAGACGTCCATGTAGTCGACGTCCTCGACGGGAACCTGGGCGGGAGCGCCGAAGGTGCCGTCGAAGTCGCGGGTGCGGGCGATGATGCGGTCGGGGTTGAAGACGTTGCCCTTGGAGTCGACCTCCACGAACTGGCCCGTCTTGGGGTCGATCGGCGTGTTGGCGGGGACGATGATGTGGTCCTCCTCCTCGTCCGCCGTCATCCAGTCGATCTGGTCGGTGGCGACGCCGCCGACGACCCTGCGGTACGGCGACTCGATGAAGCCGTAGTCGTTGACGTGCGCGTAGAGAGCGAGCGAGCCGATGAGGCCGATGTTCGGGCCTTCGGGGGTCTCGATCGGGCACATGCGGGCGTAGTGCGAGTTGTGGACGTCGCGGACTGCCGTGGGTACGTTGGTACGACGGCTCGAGCCCGACTTGTGGCCGGCGAGGCCGCCAGGGCCGAGGGCGGAGAGACGACGCTTGTGCGTGAGGCCGGCCAGCGGGTTTGACTGGTCCATGAACTGCGAGAGCTGGGACGAACCGAAGAACTCCTTGATGGCAGCCACGATCGGGCGGATGTTGATGAGGGACTGCGGCGTGATGTCGTCGGCGTCCTGGGAGGCCATGCGCTCGCGAACGACGCGCTCCATACGGCTCATGCCGATGCGGAACTGGTTCTGGACGAGCTCGCCCACGGTGCGGACGCGGCGGTTGCCAAAGTGGTCGATGTCGTCGAGGTGCTTGGTGTCGTCACCCTCGTGGAGCGCCAGCAGGTACCTGAGGGCGGTGACGATGTCCTCCTCGGTGATGACCTTCTGGTTGGGGTCGACGTCGATGCCGAGCTTCTTGTTGACCTTGTAGCGACCGACGCGCGCGAGGTCGTAGCGCTGCACGTTGAAGTACAGGCCATCGATGAGCGAGCGGGCGGAGTCGACGGTGGGAGGCTCGCCGGGGCGCTGGCGGCGGTAGACCTCGAGCAGGGCATCGTCACGGGTGGTGGCGATGTCGCGCTCGAGCGTGGAGCGCACCACGTCGGAGTCGCCGAGGAGGTTCAGGATCTCGTCGTCCGTCTCGGCGATGCCGAGGGCGCGGAGGAACACCGTGGCGCTCTGGCGACGCTTGCGGTCGATGGAGACGACCAGATGGCCGCGCTTGTCCACCTCGAACTCGAGCCATGCGCCGCGCGCGGGGATGAACTGCACGCGGTGGACGAGGACGCCGTTGTCCATCTCGGACGAGAAGTACACGCCAGGCGAGCGGACGAGCTGCGAGACGACGATGCGCTCGGTGCCGTTAATGATGAAGGTGCCGCGGTCGGTCATGAGCGGGAAGTCGCCCATGAAGACGAGCTGCTCCTTAATCTCGCCGGTCTCGTTGTTGATGAAGCGGACGTCGACGAAGAGGGGCGCCTGATACGAGATGTCCTTCGCGCGGCACTCGGCGATGTCGTGCGAGGGATCGCCGAACTGATGGTCGCCGAAGGTGACCTGCATCGTGTGCGCGCTGTTCTCGATCGGGGAGAACTCGGCGAACGACTCGGCGAGTCCCTCGGTCATGAATCGCTCAAACGACTCCCTCTGCACGGAGATGAGGTTAGGCAGCTCCATGCTCTCGGGAATCTTGCTAAAGCTCTTACGTCCGGTACCTTCTTGTGGCGTGGTGAGAGAAGTCTTTGCGGTAGACACCAGGCTGTTCCTCCTTCAAAAGGGTGGAAGGCGGCAATTGTCGCAAATTAGTAATGTAGCCAAGCGTAGACCATTCGTCAAGAAAGCATCTTGACTTAGCGGGCATTTTCTATTAGATTGCTGATTCTTTTAGCCCTTACCTGCGCAAACATCACTCGGGACCCTCGCGGAATGTGAAGCTTCTGTGGCCAGGATCTCGTGTGGCGCATGGACACATTGTACACGCGGACCACCTCGCGCGCCTGAGCTGCCGTTCATTGAACAGAGTACGAGCACATCGAGACCAGGGGCCTCGAGACGAGAAGAGGGGCCAGGCACGTGGCCTGACCCCTCGAGCGAGCGTTCGCTTCGGTGACGTTCACCGAGACGGACCGCGCATCCTCAAAGGCAAGTTACTTGAGGGTGACGGTGGCGCCGGCCTCCTCGAGCTGCTTCTTGGCGGCCTCGGCGTCCTCCTTCTTGGCACCCTCGAGAATGGCGTTCGGGGCCTTCTCGACGGCGTCCTTGGCCTCCTTCAGGCCAAGAGAGGTGAGAGCGCGGACGACCTTGATGACGGCGATCTTGTTGGCGCCGAAGGACTCGAGGACGACGTCGAAGTTCGTCTTCTCCTCCTCCTCGGGGGCAGCAGCGGCTGCGGGGGCAGCGGCGACGGCGACGGGGGCAGCGGCGGAAACGCCGAAGACGTCCTCCAGCTCATGGACGAGCTCGGAAAGCTCGAGCGCGGGCATCTCCTTGAGGGCCTCGATGATCTCTTCCTTGGTGACAGCCATGTCAGTTCTCCTTCTGGTTGGGGTCGCGCAGGGGCGGCCTCACGTGTGTGTGATGGTGCGGGCCCGCTTACGCGGCGTTCTTCTGATCGGCGACCGCCTCGAGCGCGGTGACGAGTCCCCTCGCGGGGCCTGCGCACACCTGCGCGATTCCGGAGAGCGGGCTGGCGATGACGTACACGAGCTTTGCCATGAGCTCCTCGCGGGACGGAAGGTCCGCGTAGGCCATGGCATCCTCTGCCGAGAGGGGCTGGCCATCGGCGATACCACCGATGAACGCCATCTTCTTGAGCTTGGTGGACTGCTCCTTGATGACCTTGGCCGCGGCGACGGCGTCCTTGTCATAGAAGACGTAGGCGCAGGGACCGGCGAGCAGGTCGTCGATGTTGGGCATTCCGGCGTTGTCGAGCGCGATGCGGACGAGGTTGTTCTTGTACACCTTCATCTCGGCGCCGGCCTCGCGAAGCGCGCGACGAACCTCCTGGGACTCCTTCACGGAGAGACCGCGATAGTCGACCACGAAGAGGCCCTTGGCGCTCTTGAGCGAGCCGTTGACCTTCTCGAGCATGTCGATCTTGGACTGTGCTGGCATGAAATACACCTCCTCGTTGCTGCGAATAGGCACGAGCCGCCGACGCGGGCGGGCCTTCGCAAAAGAAGACCCCGCTTGGCGCAGCCAAAACGGGGTCCTCGAGGATGCGATCTTCTGAGACCACCTCGGCAGGCGGGTTTCCCCATTGAGCCTTGCGGCGCCGGCTGTCTTTGGCAGCGGAACGTGCGATGAACACGAACGAGAGCGATTGTGGCACGCGGCGAGGTTCGCGTCAAGCGGCACACGGGACCACCACGTGCATCCGACGCCCCTCCGCGTTATGAAAACGGCCTCGTCCCCTGAGGGACGAGGCCGCGAGGATGCGCGGGTCCGAGCTGCCGACTACTCCTGGGACGTGAAGTTGCGGGTGACGCTCGGGTCGATCTTGATGCCAGGGCCCATCGTGCTGGAGACGACGATGGACTTGACGTACTTGCCCTTGGCCGTGGACGGCTTGACGCGGAGGATCTCGGTGAAGAGCGCGCCGTAGTTCTCGGCGAGCTGCTCTGCGGAGAAGGACGCCTTGCCCATGGGGACGTGGCAGATGCCGTAGCGGTCGGCGCGGTACTCGACGCGGCCGGCCTTGAGCTCGTGGACCATCTTCTCGACGTCCATGGTCACCGTGCCGAGCTTGGGGTTGGGCATGAGACCGCGGGGGCCGAGGATGCGGCCGAGACGACCGACCTTGCCCATGAGGTTGGGCGTGGCGATGGCGGCGTCGAAGTTGAGCTCGCCCTTCTGAATCTGCGCGACGAGCTCGTCGGAGCCGACGATGTCGGCGCCGGCGGCCTCGGCCTCGCGGGCCTTCTCGCCCTCGGCGAAGACGGCGACGCGGACGGTCTTGCCGGTGCCGTTGGGCAGCGAGATGGAGCCGCGGACGTTCTGGTCAGCCTTGCGGGTGTCGACGCCGAGGCGGATGGAGACCTCGATCGTCTCGTCGAACTTGGCCGGAGCGGCCTCCTTGGCGAGGGTCATGGCATCCATCGGGGCGTAGAGCTTGGTCCTGTCGATCTTTGCGGCAGCGGCCCTGAAGTTCTTTCCGTGCTTAGGCATGTTCGTACCTCCTGTGGTCAGCGGGCTTCTCGCCCTCCCACATCTTTGACGGTCTCCCGTCGGTTATCGAGAGGCGCCCCTTCGGGCGCGTGGTGCCAGGTTGCTACTCGGCGATCGTGACGCCCATGGAGCGGGCGGTGCCGGCGACGATGGCCTTGGCGGCATCGATGTCGTTGGCGTTGAGGTCGGGCATCTTGATCTCGGCGATCTTGGTGAGCTGCTCCTGGGTGAGCTGGCCGACCTTGTCGCGCTGGGGGACGCCGGAACCGCTCTTGATGCCGAGCTCCTTCTTGATGAGCTGGGCCGCGGGGGGCGTCTTGCAGATGAAGTCGAAGGAGCGGTCCTCGTAGACCGTGATCTCGACCGGGATGATGTCGCCGGACTTGTCTGCGGTCTCCTTGTTGAAGGCCTGGCAGAACTGCATGATGTTGACCTGCGCGGCACCGAGCGCGGGGCCGACGGGAGGAGCCGGGTTCGCGGCGCCTGCAGGAATCTGGAGCTTGATGAAGTGAACGACCTTCTTCTTGGCCATGAAATGCCTCCTGAGTAAAGTTCGAGCAGTGCTATCGTCGCGCCGGTTCCCGAGAAGCAATCCTCACCGATACGGGACCGTGCGGGATTTCCGGCTAACTGATGACCGACACCTGGTCGAGCGTGAGCTCGACGGGCGTCTCGCGGCCGAAGATGGTGAGCATGACCTTGACCTTGCCAGACTCGGCGTTGACCTCGGCGACCTGCCCGTCGAAGTCGGCGAGAGGACCGGAGAGCACCTTGATGGACTGACCGACCTCGAGGTTGGTGGCCATGCGCTTGACGACGGGGGCGCCCGTCTGCCTGCCTCCGCCGCGCCTCATGATCTTGTCGAACTCGTCGCGACGCAGCGGCGTGGGCTTGCCGTCGATGCCGACGAAGCCGGTGACGCCGGGCGTGTTGCGGACGACGGCCCAGGTGTTGTCATCGACCTCCATGCGGACGAGAACGTAGCCCGGGAAGACCTTGGCCTCCTTGACCTCGCTCTTGCCGCCCTCCTTGACCTCGGTGACCTCCTCGGTCGGAATCTTGATGTCCACGACCTGGTCCTCGAGGCCATAGGTCTCGATGCGGTGCTCAAGATCGGTCTTGACCTTGTTCTCGTAGCCGGAGTAGGTGTGGATGACGTACCAGCGCTTGGACATATGGTCTATCCCCTCAGGCCCGTGTAGCCGATGAGAGCAGCCACGATGCCATTGTCGACGAGCCAGATGACCACGCCGAAGACGACGAGCGTCGCGATGACGGCCACGGAGTAGTTGGTGAGCTCCTCCTTGGAAGGCCAGACGACGCGACGAATCTCGGAGCGGACCTCCGTGAGATAGGTGGCGATGCGACCCTTGCGCTTGGCCTTGACCGGCTTGTCGGACGCCGTCTTGGCAACGCTGTCAGACTTGGCTGCCTTGGGCTTCTCCTCGGAGACGGATGCGGGCGTGGAAGCCGCCTGGGCGGCAGCGACGCGAGTGCGCTCCTCCGAACGAGCCTTGCGGGCGCTCCTCTTCTGACGATCCTTGTTCGCCATCCTCTACTCCTCAGATAGTCCCTTACATAGAAACCGGCTAACCTCGCAAGAGGAAAGCCGGTGGTTAAATCTGGCAGGCCAGGAAGGACTCGAACCCTCAACAAACGGTTTTGGAGACCGCCGCTCTACCATTGGAGCTACTGGCCTGTGATGGCCCACCTTGTACTAGCGGGTCTCGCGGTGAAGCGTGTGCTTGCGGCACCACGGGCAATACTTCTTCAACTCCATGCGATCGGGGTTGTTTGCCTTGTTCTTGGTCGTGGTGTAATTGCGGCGCTTGCATTCAGTGCATGCAAGTGTAACAAGTGTACGCATGAATCCTCCTGAGAAACACCTTGCCAGTTCGAGACCTTCTCGAACATGACGCGATGGAATACGCTACCATCACCAGCCCGACCTTGTCAACTTGGCAAACGTCTGGGTGGCGTTCACACACAAATCTCAAACAGCGTGAGACACAAAGGACCCGATGCTCCGAGGAACATCGGGTCCATGTCAGAAGCTAACCGAAGCTACTCGACGATCGTGGAGACACGACCATCGCCGACGGTGTGGCCACCCTCGCGGATTGCGAACTTGAGGCCCTGCTCCATGGCGATCGGGTGGATGAGCTGGCAGTTGACCGTGATGTGGTCGCCAGGCATAGCCATCTCGACCTTGTTGCCATCGGAGTCGGTGAGCTCGGTGATGTCACCGGTGATGTCGGTGGTGCGGAAGTAGAACTGGGGACGATAGCCGGCGAAGAACGGGGTGTGACGGCCGCCCTCCTCCTTGGTCAGGACGTAGATCTCGCCCGTGAAGTGCTTGTGAGGGGTGACCGAGCCGGGCTTGCAGATGACCTGGCCGCGCTCGATGTCCTCGCGCCTGATGCCGCGGAGAAGGATGCCGACGTTGTCGCCAGCCTCGCAGAAGTCCATGGTCTTGCGGAACATCTCGATGCCCGTGGCGGTGGACTTGAGGGTGTCCTTGATGCCGACGATCTCGACGGGCGAGTTGAGCTTGAGCTCACCGCGCTCGACACGGCCGGTGGCGACGGTGCCGCGGCCGGAGATGGTCATGACGTCCTCGATGGCCATCAGGAACGGCTTCTCGTTGTCGCGAGGAGGCGTCGGGATGTAGGAGTCGACGGTGTGCATGAGCTCGATGACGGCGTCAATCCACTTCTGCTCGCCGTTGAGGGCGCCAAGCGCAGAGCCGCGGATGATGGGGATGTCGTCTCCGGGGAAGTCGTACTCGGAGAGGAGCTCGCGGGTCTCCATCTCGACGAGGTCGATGAGCTCCTCGTCGTCAACCATGTCGCACTTGTTGAGGAAGACGATGATGTAGGGCACGCCGACCTGACGGGCGAGAAGGATGTGCTCGCGGGTCTGGGCCATGGGGCCGTCGGTGGCGGCGATGACGAGGATGGCACCATCCATCTGGGCTGCGCCGGAGATCATGTTCTTGATGTAGTCAGCGTGGCCGGGGCAGTCGACGTGGGCGTAGTGGCGCTCCCAGGTCTCGTACTCGATGTGGGCGACGTTGATGGTGATGCCGCGCTGACGCTCCTCGGGAGCCTTGTCGATGTTCTCGAAGGCGGTGTAGTTGGCCTTGCAACCAGGCTGGGTGGAGAGAACCTTGGTGATGGCTGCGGTCAGGGTAGTCTTGCCGTGGTCAACGTGACCGATGGTACCGATGTTTACGTGCGGCTTAGAACGATCAAACTTCTCCTTGGCCATGCCATCCTCCTTCTGGAACCAGCTTCTTGGGGCCATTCCATGATACAAGACTGCGCTTCATATGTTCAGCGGCGCCGAAGCGCCGCTTGGAACTCTGGTACCGGTGACTGGATTCGAACCAGTGACATCGCGGGTATGAGCCGCGTGCTCTAACCAGCTGAGCTACACCGGCATGGTGCCGTACGCTTGAAAAATGGAGCCCGCGACCGGATTCGAACCGGTGACCTCTTCGTTACCAACGAAGTGCTCTACCGACTGAGCTACACGGGCATGGTGGGGATGCTTGGACTCGAACCAAGGAACCCAGAGGGAGCGGATTTACAGTCCGCCGCAGTTGCCGCTGTGCCACATCCCCATTTTCCGTTTTCAAGCACTTGGCGAGAGCCTGCCCCGTCAAGCGTTGGAAATAGTACGACGGGAACTGGGTCTTGTCAACGCAATACTCCCACCCGGGCGTAACTATCCCACGAATTCCGCACAATACCAGCCAAAACGCGTTTCCGGGACGTACCGTTCGCCGATTGCGACGGCACCTCCGCGGAACCCACGGGGCACCCGACCAAGAGCGCGGGCCACAGGTGCTTCTCGCCCATGGCCCGCGCGGTCGTTCGTGGAGCCGGTAGAGGGAGTCGAACCCCCAACCCACGGTTTACAAATATTACTATCGTGCTGAACTCGTGTTTCTTCATAGTCGGCAAAAGAACTAATCACCAGGTCATAGTGTCTCATATAGTTGTTTGCGGAAGTAGTATCATGTTGCTGAAGGGCAAAACTGTTACCCGATTGTTACCCAAACTGTTACCCACTTCAAGATCGGAAGCATGTCTATGAGCAATAAAAGACCTGGTTACACGGCAGCGCAGATCAGGGAAGCCCGCGAGTATCACTTCCGACGGAACGAGCGCGCGGGCAAACCGTGGGGAGGAAAGCTCGCCTACTACACGGAGGAAGCAGACGGCGACGAGGTTAAAAAGGTCCGCCACATGCTCACTCGAACGTTCACACCCGAGGAGGCCCATTCCGAGTCCCAGGCGAAGAAGGCCGTGACCGCCTGGCATATCGACCTCGTGCGCGAAGCCGAGCGCAGGGAGGCCGAGGCGGCAAGCGCCGAGAGACAACGCTACGATGTGGCCGACTACTGCGACGCCTTCATGCGCGGGCTCTACGAGGGCGGGGCCGTGAACCCCTCGACCTATCGGGGCTATGTCTCCTGCCTTAATAGGGTCCGTGCCCGGTTCGCTGGGACCATGCTCGACGAGCTCACCCCGCAGGCGATCGAGGGATGGGAGCGCGACATGCTGGGGACGCTCGCGCCCTACACGGTCGTTCACGCCCATGTCATCCTCAAAGAGGTTCTACACCACGCCGTGGCCGTCCGTGATCTCGAATGGAACCCAGCAGACGCAGTGAGGCCGCCAAAGCGGCCACACGTAGAGCCTAACGCCCTGGGGACCATCGACAGAGGCCGTCTCTTGGACGCCCTCGACCAGATGGAGTACAGCCCCATCGTGCTGGCGGCCCGCATCGCCCTCATGACCGGTATGAGACGCGGCGAGATATGCGGTCTCAGGTGGAAAGACGTTAACCTGCATACAGGCGTCATCCATGTAAGAAACGCCATCGGCATCGCTAAAGGCGGCACTTACCAGAAGGAGCCAAAGACCGGAGCAAGCCTGAGGGACATACCCATTGCGCCTGAGCTCGTCGGAACCCTAAAGGACCGGCATGCAGACATGTTTGAGAAACGATTAGCCGTGAGCGAGCTCACAGCCGAGGCATTTGGGGAGCTCTTTGTCATTGGCGACATTGACGGCAGTTACCACAACCCCAGCCTGATAACGCGCGAGTGGAAGATGCTCGCCTCTGTCCTCGGGCTCAAAGGCACGCAAGGCCGCGCGCCGACCTTTCATGACCTCCGGCACACGTTCATCACGGCCGCCCTCACAGACGGCCACGCCGACGTGAAGACCGTGGCCTCAATGGCAGGGCACTCCAACGTTGCTGAGACGCTCAACATCTACGCTTCCGCCGACGGGCAGGCGCAGAGAAGGACAGCCGACCGCATGGGAGATGTGTTCGCCGCCGAGAGAGCCACGGCAGCCGAGGCCAGAGAAGCCGAAGAGGTAAGTCGGGGCAAGGTCCGTCGAATCGCCAGTGGGAGGTCGTAGCAATGGACGCAAAAGAGTTCGTTGACGAGGATGGGACCGTGTGGGTTGATGACTTGTCCCCGTCAGAGCACAAAAAGCTTCAGACATCACTCGACAATCTCATCGCCGCCTACAATCCGCAAGCATGGCAAAAAGGGCAAGAACTCGTTTCATCCATCCTCTCCATCCTATCGCGTGTCAAGTCTGTCGGATTCGACCCGAAGCACCCTCTCAAGTGTGGGCCATTTCGACCGGGCGAGCCCGAATGGTTTACCTGTATTGATCCCAGCGATACGCTCCACAAGCTGCTCGATGACCGGAAAATTACTCATGGCGAACTGGGTGAATGGTTAGGCGTAAAAGAGAGGTCCGGTCAAAGATATGTGAGGGACCCCGGAATGATGAGGGCTGCCCAAGTGCAGACCGTCTGCGAAAAGTTGGACGTGACACTCGACTACCTACAGGGCCATGTGAAGGAGACGGACGCGACGGAAAGCCATGCTGGCACAATCGAGCTGCTTGCCACGTGGGACAGCCTGAGCGAAAAAGACAAGACCACGGCCTGGTCTGTCATTGAAGCACTATGCAAGGCGCAAGAGTTATCAGAACAAAAGACTAAGTCGAGGCCATTCAAATAGCCTTTTTCATGTCTGCAATAAAAATACTTGAGAAATTTTGAAGCGACACAAATTGACTCAATTGTGTCGCTTCTTTTCGCATAATGCGAGAAGACTCCAAAGCAATGCGACATGATTCACTAACTTATGTCGAATTTCCAGAACAAATAGGCTATCTACCTGGTATTTCTATGTTGACGCATGCTTTTATCTATGTAATATATGCTGTAAGGAGCGGCCATAAACGCCGCGCCGAGACCTTCCTAGACCGTGGCATCGCGCCACAGAAAGAAGCATGCGACATGAACGCAACCATGACCGACGAGATGGACCTCGACCGTCTGCCCGCCCTGCTCGAATGCCCAGAGGTGGCACACATCCTCCGCATCACCCCGCGAGCCGTCGCCTACAAATGCGCCAAGGGCGAGCTTCGAGCCGTCAAGGCCGGTAAGGGTTGGCGCATCAACCGCGACGACCTTCTGCGCTATGCGACTCTTCGTTAGGCGGCGATCTCGATGACGCAGAAGAAAGTCCCGCCCATGTTTGCAGACATGAACGGGATCAAAGCAGAGAGACACCGTGGAAGGGTCCTCTGTCACGAAGGATACCACCTTGCAGACGGCCATAGCCATCGCACGCTCAGCAGGTGTATGCCATGAACACGCTACCGGCAGAACAAGAATCTATCCTTGGTCCATGTGGGCAAGCGGCACTTAGATATGTCGAGATGGGTTGGTCCGTGATCCCGCTCAAGGCGAGATCAAAGGTACCGGCCACACGGCACGGGCTCAACGATTGGACGAACGACCCCAGGGCCGTAGTCGAGTGTTGGACCAAGCACCCAGAATTCAACGTCGCCGTGGTCTGCGGCCAGTCCTCTCATGGTCTCTTGGTCATCGACCTAGACGTAAATGAGGCAAAAGGCAAAGACGGCAAGGCCACTTTGGAGGAGTGGGAAACTACCCACGGAAAACTACCTGAGACGATTACGTCTATCACAGGCAGCGATGGCATCCACCTGTTCTATCGGACAAATATGGACATACGCCCATCTGCCAATGCAACTCTAGGTGTGGATATACGCTGCGAGAAATCATACGTTGTGGCCCCTCCCTCCATCCATCCCAACGGGCAGACCTATGAATGGTCAATATCACCCGAGGACATGCCGATAGCTGAAGTGGATGGAAACGTCCTCGCCTTTGTCAGCTACGTACAGCGCAACGGGACGGATATGGACAATGCGGGCGGACGGGACAGGCCGCACAGGGGTTTTAAGTTGCCTGAGACAATTGACGGCGACCGGAACGTCGCCCTGTTCAAGTATGCCAGCCAGCTCCGTGAGTTTGGACGCTCTGATAGCGAGATTGAGCTATTAGTCATAGGCGCGAACGCGACGCGGTGCAGACCTCCGATGGACCAGGCCGAGGTCAAAAAGATCATCCGTTCGGCGATGAGGTATGAGCCCGGCGAGGACAATGACGCGATGAAAGCCGGATCATTCGGTCCTACGTCCACGAAGCCCTGGTGGCGGGAGAACCAGAACGGTACCCACAGCTTCCTACACGATGTCATGGGCGACGCGATAATCAGGGATCATCACGCCTGTTTGATCGGTGGCGCGCCCGCCGTGTGGACTGGCAAGCGGTACGAGCTGGGAACGGACGCCATCGACAAGATGTGCATCGTCCTCGACAAGACGTTGAAATCGGCACAGAGAGGCGAGGTCATCAAGTACGTTCAGCGCATCGCGCCGGACAAGAACCAAGACCTGGACTTCGACGGGCGCCCGTGGGTGGCATTCCAGAACGGCTGCATCGACATAACAGACGGAGACGATACACTCCACGAACCTAGTCCCGAGATGTTCATCACGAACGTCATCCCGTGGGACTACCAACCACCAACATCCACGGCGCAGGCCGATGCTTTCCTCTCATCTCTAGCTTGCGGAGATGATGACATCATCGAGAGCCTGCGCGAGACCATCGGCATAGTGATGTGCTCCAAGCGGGTGGTCAGTCAGTGCCCTATGCTCATAGGCAAGGCCAAGGCCGAGAACGGAGATGCCAGCAACGGCAAATCGACGTTCCTCAACGTCCTGAGATCGATTCTGGGGCCACAGAACGTCTCGTCGCTCGACATAGCCACGTTGGGGCAGAGGTTTCAGCAACAGCGGATCGTTGGCAAGCTCGCAAACCTCGGCGACGACATCCCGTCGGACTTCATCAAGGGCAACGAGCTCATGACCTTCAAGCACGTCGTCACGGGCGACACCCTGTACACGGACGTCAAATCGGCGGACGGCTTCGAGTTTGTCCCAAACGCCACGATGATATTTTCGATGAATGCCGTTCCACGGCTAGGTGACGCCTCGGGCGGAATTTTACGACGCCTCTTCTTCATCCCGTTCCGCGCGAAGTTCGTTGACGGCGAGCCGGGATGCGATCCCGATATGGTGCGGAAGCTAAGTAACCACGAGGCAATTATGGAGCTTGTCAGCGTTGGACTTTGGGGACTCATGACCGTGGTGCGCACCCACCGGATGACGCCGAACCAGGCCATGGCCGAGGAGATGGCTGAAGTCGCCGCCGACAATAACTCTGTGCTCCAGTGGATCGAGGAGGAGGCCATCACTCGCAAATACGTGATTGGTACTCCGGTGCGCGATTTGTTTGACGAGTACACCCGATGGGCTGAAGCTGCCAGAATCTCAAAGCCGTTTCAGAAGCGATCGTTCTCGAAAAGTATTGCTACTCACTTTGTAGTAGATCGTTGCGTTGCACGACCAAAAGACCCCTACGACACCTCAAAAGTCGCCCAATGTTTTGTCAATCCTTCGCGAAACTAACGAGGCTAACATGAAACTAACGGTGTTTCAGCAGGTCAGTACATATGGTTAGCTTCGTTAACGTTGTTAGCGAGCCCATTCTTTTACTTGGATGTAAGAAATAGAACACACACAAAAGATAATGGTGCCGCACTTCGATATATATCAGAGAAGAAAAGCAACAAATATGCTGGTAGATTACATTATTTCGTGTTAGCGAATGTTAGTTTCGCGTCAACCGAAACAAACAAGATCGGAGAATCTCATGAGCAGAGTAAACAATGACCTGAAGAGCCATGAGCTAGAGGCGGACGAGCTACAAGCAGCATACGATAAGATTCTTATACTAGCGAGCAATCGTCATAACGTCCTCTGTGCCCACGACGTGGATGATGTACTGAGAGCCAAGCGAATCATCGATCACATCAGTGTGAGACTCGATGACAGAATCGCCCTCGATCGGACAGTGGAGGTTGGCCACCCGTACTATGACAGGTGACATAAAGCAGGAAATTTGACCAATAGACGATTTCGACGGGGCTCATTCAATGAGTCCCGTCCCATACTGATTGAAGTGGCTATTTCACTTGGACACAAAATCACTTCTGCCAGCGAACGAGAGCCCTCGTTTGAACCCTGCTGTATCCAGTCTTATGTCTAGTCTCTTGTCTTGTCTGTTGTGTTTGAGTCTGTAGCTTTTGGTCAACGACAAACATATATCTCAAACGTTACATATAGATAAATGATACATACATTTATAATGTGACAAGACGTGGCGCCTTGAGTCTCAGCAGGTACTGGGGCATGACTCACCCCCTACCCCGCCGGCGACCCTAGCGGCATAGCGCTCTCCTACCCCCGAAAGACCAAGTTCCACTCATCCAGCCTCTGCGTCGCCGCTAGTTTCTCTGCTCTTTGTTTTTTGTCTTTTTACCATACCTATCTGAAAGAAATGCAAGCACGTATATACATATAGCTCCAATAGCCGTACTGGAAATGGCATAGCCAACTTTGTTTTCCGACAAAAAGCCAATAGCACAAAGAACAAAGAGAACCGCTATGGCAATCAGGCCGATGCGAACGACACCCAAAAGAACCCTTTTGGTAGCCGCAAGCATTCTCTTCGGACGATTGAATGTCTTAACGTCCTCGTCAGAATTCGCCTCTATTACGGCTCTCTTTACAGCTTTAATTCGGTTGACACCCGACATATGCGAAACCATATTCTCTCCCGCGCTGAATGCATCTGATTTCGTGCTAGTTTATTTGACGAAGTACGTTTTTATCCCGCTGCGACTAAGAAAGCCAACCAATAGAAACTTCCCAGATGTTAAGAGAACTCTATAACATAAATTGTACTATAACTATCTGAAAGTACTCAGACATCAGGAGAACCACCGTGGCAAAACACACTACTAAGGGACAGAAAGCATGGGCATGCATGCTACGTCACCCGATTATAGTTATAGTTGTGCTCTCGCTTATCGCAATTGGGTCAGCATCCTTCTCTGGCTCTATGAAAACCTCTGCGGAATCTACATCTTCTACATCTACGGCAACATCATCCACAACCACCACGACATCCGCCTCTACGCCATCGACCCAATCAGTAACAACTTCTTCTATAGACTCTTCTACATCCGCGACCACAGCAACCACCACAACAACATCCGCTGAAAGCGAGCTCGCCCAAATATTCCCAGAGGAGAATGCAAAAAAGGCTCTTGTCGTGGCGTGCACAAACGCATGGTCCGATACGTTCGCCGCAGATGGCAATACCTACGATCCCAGCAAGTTCCACAACTACAGCGAGACGTCCGGAACCTATCTTCACGACGAGCTCGATGGAACCTATTCATACGTCTCAAGCAACACCTGGCATATATCCGACCTCACACTGAAAAGCTATGGCCCCGACGCAGCTTCAATGACCTATTACGTCTCAGCAGACGTCTCATATGACGGAACTGACTATGTTATTTCGGGAGTCAAAATGACGTACTACAACAAGAACGCAAAAGCTGGAAGTAAAACCGGAGATTACGTAATGCCGGACGACGGATGCGTAGCATACACCGTCACACCAGACCTGCTCAATTAGGCCATCACCATAGTTCATCTGTCATTCGGTTGTTTTTTCCCGAAAAGTGTTACCCATTTGTTATCCGAGCTGTTACCCAAGGCAAGAAATGGGCCATGAAAAAGAAAACCTCTCACCATATCAGCAGGTGAGAGGCTGTTTTCATATGGAGCCGGTAGAGGGAGTCGAACCCACAACCCACGGTTTACAAAACCGTTGCTCTGCCATTGAGCCATACCGGCGACTTGAGACATTCTACCTGCTCGCGGGCATTTGCGCGAGGGCGGACTTCCCTACTTCCCGATGAGCTCCCAGAGTTTCCTGCGGCTCTCGGGCGAGAGACGGCCCTCGAGGGTGAGGCTCACGTGGTTGCGCTCGGCGTTCGCGGCGACGGCGTCCTCCGCGAGGCTCTCGACGTCGTCGATGAGGACCGAGCTCGAGAGCCTGGTCACGGGTATGCCTCCGACGGTCGCGCGAATCGTGTTGTCGGAGGTGATGACGGTCACGTCGCGGGCGTCTCGCCGTGCGTTCGTGACGATCCGCTCGATCACGGTGTCGGCCGTCTCCCCCGTCGGCGAGAACACGAGACGGACGCCCGCACGGGTGAGCTCGGGCCGCTCGGACGAGACGTTGCCGGCGGCGTCGAAGACGATCACGGGCTCATAGGTCCCCTGGGCGTAGGCGGCGACGTCGGCCACGAGTCGTTCGCGGGCGCGTCCGAAGGGGTCGTCGTCATCGAAGCCCGTGCCCGTCTCCTCCATGAGGTCGAGGTAGCGGGAGGTCTTGTAGATCACGTTGTAGCCGTCCACCACGAGGAGCGGCAGGCGTCTACCGCCCATCGTCGCTCTCCCCGCTCACGCGGCGGAGCCACTCGTAGCAGAGCACGGTCGTTGCCTGGGCGACGTTGAGCGACTCCACCCGACCGCGCTGCGGGAGCCTGCACGAGAAGTCGCACTTCTCGAGCATGAGGCGCGAGACGCCCGACCCCTCCGAGCCCATCACGAGGGCGAGCCTGCCGCCCAGGGGCGCATGCCAGACGTCCTGCTCGGCATGCTCAGAGGCCGCGCAGGCCCAGAAGCCGGCGGACTTGAGGTCTTCGAGCGCGCGCGCGAGGTTGGGGACCTGGGCGATCGGGATGTGCAGGACGGCTCCCGCCGAGGTCTTGTAGGCGCCCACGCCGACCGTCGCGGCCCGTGCGTTGGCGATTACGACGCCGGCCGCTCCCACGACCTCGGCCGAGCGAACGATGGCCCCGAAGTTCCCCTCGTCAGTCACGTGGTCGAGGACCACGACGAGCGCGTCGCCCGAGCCCGCGGCGGCGATGACGTCCGCGAGGCCCGCATACTCGAAGGGCCGCGTCCGCACGATGATGCCCTGGTGGGCACCGTGGCTCGACGCCGCGTCGAGAACCGCCTTGGGAACGCGCTCGCATTCGACGCCGCTGCCCTCGAGACGCCTGACGAGCTTCTCGAGCGTGGGGTCCTCCTCGCCGGAGGCCTTCGCCACGAGCGCCTTCCTGAGCGGCACGCTCGCCTCGAGCGCCTCGGCGACGGCACGACGGCCCTCGATGACGTCACCCGACGGCCTCGCGTCGCGATGCCTCTCGCGGGAGCCCTCTGCGCGTGGGGGGCGTCCCTGCGCACCCGGGCCGCGACGGTCGCGGTCCCGATCGCGATCGCGGTCACGGCCTCCGCGCTGGCCTTCCCTGCCGCGCTGGTCGCGGCTCCGTCCCGACGGCTGGTTTCTCGCCATGAGACGCGCCTACGCCCTGCGCAGACGAGCGCCGTTGGCGGTGTCCTCGACCACGAGGCCGAGGCCCGCGACGGCGTCGCGGATGGCGTCCGCGGTGCCCCAGTCCCTCGCCTTCCTCGCTGCCTGTCGGGCGTCGAGAAGCGCGGTGGCAGCCTCGCTCGCGGAGCCTCCCGCATAGCCGGCATAGGTCGACGCAAGCCCGACGAGCTCGAACGGCAGCTCGTCGGCGTCGGCGTCGGGGACGCTGATGCCGAGCACCCCGACGAGCTCGACGAGGGTGTCGGCCGCACGCAGGCACGGGGCCGTGGAGGGTGCCGTCACGTCGGCGAGGTAGGTGTTCGCGGTGGTCACGAGGCCGAAGACGGCGGCGAGGGCGCCGGCGGTATTGAAGTCGTCGTCCATCTGCCGCACAAACTCCTCGCGAGCGGCATCGACGGCGGCACCGAGCTGATGGTCGAGTTCGGTGAGGACGCCGTTCTGCTCGGCGTTCTGAGCCATCCAGCGAAGGTTCTTCACGCAGGTGAGAAGGCGGTCGAGGGTGCCCACGGTACCGTCGAGACGGCTGAACGAGAAGTCGAGCGGCGCGCGGTAGTGGGTCTGGAGCATGAGGAGCCGGACCGCGTCGGCAGGATACTTGTCGAGGACCTCCTTGAGCGTGTAGAAGTTCCCGAGGCTCTTGGACATCTTCTCCCCGTCGACCCGCAGCATCCCGGTGTGCATCCAGACGTTGGCGAGCGGCTTGTCCCAGGCGCACATGGCCTGGGCGGTCTCGTTCTCGTGGTGCGGGAAGATGAGGTCGGCGCCGCCGCCGTGGATGTCAATCGGCGTGCCGAGGTAGCGATGAATCATCGCGCAGCACTCGGTGTGCCAGCCGGGGCGACCGGGACCCCAGGGGGAGTCCCAGCTGGGCTCGCCGGGCTTGGCGGCCTTCCACAGCGCGAAGTCGAAGGGGTCGCGCTTCTCGTCGTTGACCTCGACGCGCTCGCCGGCGCGCAGTTGGTCAAGGTCGCGGCCGGAGAGGATGCCGTAGTCGTGGTCGGAGCGCACCGAGAAGTACACGTCACCGGAGGGCACGGGGTAGGCGTCGCCCTTCTCGATGAGGATCTGGATCATCTCCTGCATCGCGGCGATCTCCTGCGTCGCACGGGGGCGGATGTCGGGGTCGAGGATGCCGAAGCGATGCATCTGCTCGATGAAGGCGGCGGAGAACTCCTCGGCAACGTCGGCGGCGGTACGGCCCTGCTCGTTCGCGCGGTTGATGATCTTGTCGTCCACGTCGGTGAGGTTCTGGGCAAAGGTGACCTGGTACCCCTTGAACATGAGGTAGCGACGAATCACGTCGAAGGAGAGGAACGTGCGCCCGTTGCCGATGTGAATCTGGTCGTAGACCGTGGGGCCGCAGACGTACATGCGGACCTTGTCGGGCTCGATGGTCTTGAACTCTTCCTTGCGGTGGGTCTGGGTGTTGTAGACCTGCATTGGTTCGTCACTCCTCAGTCTGCTTGCGTGAGTACCCGCATTGTAGCAGCCACGCCCCCGTATGGCGAAAAGGTGCGCCGGGGGTGACGAAACCGTGTGCGGGAAGGCTAGGCCGTGACGCCCCTCGAGAGCGACGAGGACGAGACGGCCGTGGTCGCCGTGTTGCAGGCGCGCTGGATGAGGGTCGTTCCCGACTCGATCTGGAAGTTAGCCTTCGAGACGCCCGCGTAGTCACCGGCGCCCGTCACGGTGACGGTTGCCGTGCCGATCTCGACGTTGTCCTCGTAGGACACAGTGTAGTCGGTCCCCTCGACGAGCGTCTTCGAGCCGAGCGTGACGGTGACCGCGGGCTCCACGGACTCGCCGGTATAGGCCTCCTCGGAGTCGACGGAGACCGTCGCACCCGCGATCGAGCTGGGCTCGGGGTCCGCGACGTCGGACGTCACGTACCAGTACGAGCTGGCGGTGGACACGCGCACGGAGATGCACTCGTCGAGGGCGCTCGTGGCGCCGGTGAGGGAGTCATGGGCGTAGAAGGTGCCGTCCTCGTAGCCCAGCAGCAGGACCGCGTGGGGATTCGAGCAGTTGCCCGCATAGAGCACGATGCCCGCGGGGTTCTCCTCGAGGAGGTCGGCGAGCTGGGAGGCCTTCTCCTCGTCCGTGCCGTCGACGCTGCCGTGCTCGACGGTGTAGGTGGCGTTCGCGTCTGAGACCGAGAAGCTCCAGAGCAGGCCTCCCGACGAGGGGATGCTCGACGTGGTGATGGACTCCCAGTCGCTGTCGCCGTTGAGGAGCGCGGCGCGGCGGAGCATGTTGGTGGCGGCGTAGATTGTGCACCGCCCGGTGCTGCCCGGCTCGTTCTGGAAGACGTCGTCGGCGAGCGTCTCTTGGACGGTTGCGGCGTTCGCCGAGGTCACGGGCAGGAATCCGAAAACGATCGCGCAGGCGACGGCGAGGGCGATCATGGTTCTGGAGAGAAGCGGAGCAAGCTCTCCCCTGGCATGCGCAGGCATGCCGACAGGCGGGATGTTCACGTTGTTGTCCTTCCCGGCCGCGCAGTGGGGCGCCGTCAGACGACGGCGCCCTTCTGGCTCGGATAGGGCGTGCGATGGTGCTACGTAGGTGGTGCGAGTAAAGCGTTGAATCGCGTTCCATGCGCGGCCACTCTACGGCACAAACCCAAGGTCATGCCGTTGCCGAGGATGGTACGCCCGCTTTTGGCCTTCCAAAAAACTCCCGCAAAGTCTTCGTGGCCCGCTCACGAGACGTCCAGAGAATCAACGCATGCCTGAGAGCGGCCCAAAGGGGAATTCTCGACGTTTTCGCAGGTAGATGGCATGATGTCCCAGCCAGACGCACGAATTCGCCCCGAATGGGGGCGACGCTCGGGATTGTGGGCTCACGGACCCCGTACCAGGGAATCTTGAGGCTATTCCTGCTCGAGAAGGACGACCGACCAGGCGCAGATGCCCTCTTCGCGGCCGACGAAGCCGAGGTGCTCGGTGGTCGTCGCCTTCACGCCCACGCACTCGACGCCAATGCCCATGGCCTCGGCCATCCGGGCGCGCATGGCCTCGCGATAGGGAGCGAGCTTGGGTGCCTGAGCGGCCACGGTGCAGTCGCAGTCCATGATCTCGTAGCCACGGTCGCGCGCGAGGTCGGCGACGCGGGCGAGCAGCACCATCGAGTCGGCGCCCTCGTAGGCGGGGTCGTTGTCGGGGAAGAGCTGCCCGATGTCACCCGCGCGCATGGCGCCGAGAATCGCGTCCATGAGGGCGTGGGCGAGCACGTCGGCGTCGGAGTGGCCGAGAAGCCCTCGGTCGCACGGAATGGTCACGCCCCCGAGCACGAGCCTGCGACCCTCCGCGAACTGGTGGACGTCATAGCCGTGCCCGATCCTGAGCGTCATAGCGTCTCTCCCCCGCAGCTGTCGACGAGACGCTGCTCGAGCGTTGCCTCGACGATGGCGAGGTCCTCGGGGATGGTGACCTTGATGTTGTCGCGTGAGGTCTCGACCACCCGCACCCGTCCCCCGTGGCGCTCCACGAGCGACGAGTCGTCGGTGCCCTGGTAGCCCTCGTGCAGCGCGGCGCGGTAGGCCGAGACGAGCGCACGCGTGCGGAAGACCTGCGGCGTCTGGGCTGCCCAGTAGAGCGAGCGGTCCGGGGTGGCGACGATCGTGTCGCCCTCCACGAGCTTGAGCGTGTCGATGGAGCGCGCGGCGCAGACCGCCCCTGCGAGGGAGGCGTCGGCTCGCACGGTAGCGCACGCACGCTCGATGTCGTCCACCTCGATGAGCGGGCGGGCGGCGTCGTGGACGGCCACGAGCTCGTATCCGCGGGGCATCGCCTCGAGACCGCTCATCACCGATGCCTGGCGAGTGTCCCCCGCCGACGCGATCGTGACGGGACATCGCAGCGTCAGCTTCGAGAGGACGTCCGAGCCGACCTCGGCCCTGCGGTCGGGCGCGCAGACGAGCACGATGCTCGCCACGGACGGGGCGCGGTCGAAGGCGAGAATCGCCCACGACATGAGGGGGAGGCCGCAGAGGTCCACGAACTGCTTGCCGCGCGGGTCGCCGAAGCGCTCGCCCACGCCGCCCGCCACGATGATGGCGACGGTGTCGGAATGCGGGGAGACCTCTCCGACGCGCAACTCCTCGACGCACGCGAGGGGCTTGGACTCCCCCATTACTTTGCCTGGCCCCTCATGCGATGGAGGCTGTTGGCGAGAACGCTCGGGTTGTTGAGGCCCATCTCGCCCAGGCTCTCGGGGTCGTCCTCGGCCGCGTGCAGGACCTCCTGCAGCGAGCCGTACTCGTTGACGAGCTGGTCGGCCATGCCGCCGTTGACGACGGAGATGCGGGAGAGCGTGCGAAGACCGAGCGACGTGACGATGTCGTCCTCGTCGCGACCGTCCTCGTAGCCGAGCACCCTCGCCACGTACTTGGCCGACCTCAGCTGCGAGTTGGCCGTGTCGTGGAAGATCTTGCGGATCTCGCGGGCCTTGGCGTCGGAGGAGTCGCTCGCGTAGTCGCGGATCATGAGCGTGTACGCCTCGTTCATGCCGCCGACGAACTCCTCGCGCTGCATCTGCGTCGTGCGACCCTCGCGACCGAGCTGGACGATGCACTTGTCGAGCTCCTCGCCTGCGGTGAGGAGCGTCTCGAAGAGATAGAAGATCTCGGTGATGTCGTGCATGGTGACGAAGTTGTCAAGCTCGAGGCTCGAGAGGCGGAGCAGCGCGGCGTCCAGCGTGGCGCGCGTACTCTGCATGGCGACCGTGAGCTGGTTGACCGATGCCATGAGCTGCGAGACGGGCTTGAGCTGAAAGCCCCGGCCGTTCACGTAGATGTTGACGACCGCGCGGCGCTCGGAGACCGAGATGATCGTCGCCTTGGTGAGCAGGCTCATGCGGGCGGCGGTGCGGTGGCGCGTGCCCGTCTCGGAGGTGGGCAGCGACGGATCGGGGTTGAGGTGGTAGTTCGCGCGGAGAATCTGCGTGAGGTCCTTGTCGATGACCACGGCACCGTCCATCTTGCAGAGCTCGAAGAGGCGGTTGGCCGTGAACGAGACGTCGAGCTTGAACCCGTCGTCACCTGCTGCGAGCACGTTCTCCGTGTCGCCGATGCAGATGAGCGCGCCGAGGTGACCGGCGATGATCATGTCGAGGGCAACGCGCAGGGCGGTGCCGGGCGCAGTCTGGCTGATCGCCGAGACGAGCCGGTCGTCGCTGTCGGAGGACTTCTGATCGATGATCGTGGGGTCCATGGGAGGCACCTCCGTACGTAGCCAGCCCACGAAGTGTGGGCTGGCTGGCTGTCATAACAAGTATACGTCGCGGCGGTTCCCGTCGCGGCGGCTACTCCTCGAACGAGGCAGAGCCCCCGGCCTCGGGCGACTGGAGCGCGGGCGCCCAGTGGTCCTTGGCCGTAGGCGCGTCCATGTGCTCGCGCTTGCGGGGCGCAGGAATCACTCCCTGCGTCTTGGCAAAGGTGAGCTTGCCGTCCTTCGCGTCCACGAGCACGATGTCGCCAGGCTTCCAATCACCCGAGAGGAGCTCCTCGGAGAGGGGGTCCTCGATGAGCGTCTGAATCGCGCGACGCAGGGGACGGGCCCCGTAGACCGGGTCGGCGCCCTCCTTCGCCACGACGTCACGAGCTGCATCGGTGAGCGTGATGGACATCCCGTTGGCGATGAGACGGTCGCGGAGGTCGGAGATCATGAGGTCGACGATGCCGCGGAGCTGCTCGGGCGTGAGGCTCTTGAAGACCACGACCTCGTCGACGCGGTTGAGGAACTCGGGACGGAAGAGCTTCTTGAGCTCGGCGTTGACGCGGCCCGTGATCTCCTTGTCGGAGAGACCGGTGGCACCCTGAGCCGAGAAGCCCATCGTCGAGGTCTGCGAGATCTCGCGCGCGCCGATGTTCGACGTCATGATCACGATCGTGTTGGAGAAGTCCACGTGACGACCCTGGCCGTCGGTGAGACGGCCCTCCTCGAGAATCTGGAGGAGGATGTTGAACACGTCGGGGTGCGCCTTCTCGATCTCGTCGAAGAGCACGACCGAGTACGGACGCCTCCTGACGGCCTTGGTGAGCTCGCCGCCCTCGTCATAGCCCACGTATCCGGGAGGGGCACCGACGAGCTTGGAGACGGTGTGCTTCTCCATGAACTCGGACATGTCGAAGCTGATGAGCGCGTCCTCGCTGCCGAAGAGGAACTCGGCGAGCGCCTTGGCGAGCTCGGTCTTGCCCACGCCCGAGGGGCCGAGGAAGATGAACGAGCCACCGGGGCGACGCGGGTCCTTGAGGGGCGAGCGGGAGCGGCGGATGGCCTTGGCGACCTTCGTGACGGCCTCCTCCTGCCCGACGACCCGCTCGTGGAGCGCGTCCTCGCAGCGCAGGAGCTTGGACGCCTCGGCCTCGGTGAGGTTGGAGACGGGCACGCCGGTCATGGCGGAGACCACGTCGGCGATGTCCTGCTCGTCGACGATGACGATGTTCTTGTCGAGCTGGGCGCGCCAGTCCGCCTCGAGCTGGTCGCGCTTGGCCGTCAGGTCCTTCTCCTCGTCGCGGAGGTGCGCCGCCTGCTCGTACTCCTGCGCCGAGGCGGCCGCGGCCTTCTCGTCCTTCACGCGGACGAGCTCGGCGTCGACCTGGGCGATCTCGGGCGGGAGGCTCATGCGGTGCACGCGCGTGCGCGCGCCGGCCTCGTCGAGGACGTCGATGGCCTTGTCGGGCAGGAAGCGGTCCTGCACGTAGCGGCTGGAGAGGGTGACCGCGGCCTGGATGGCCTCGTCGGTGTACTTGACATGGTGGTGCTTCTCGTAGCGCTCCTGCAGGCCCTTGATGATCTTGATGGTGTCCTCGGGCGAGGGCTCGCCGATGTTGACCGGCTGGAAGCGGCGCTCGAACGCGGAGTCCTTCTCGATGTGCTTGCGGTACTCCTCGGCCGTGGTGGCGCCGATGACCTGGATCTCGCCGCGGGAGAGCGGCGGCTTGAGGATCGAGGCGGCGTCGATGGAGCCCTCGGCGGAACCAGCGCCGATGACGGTGTGGATCTCGTCGATGAAGAGGATGTCCTCGTCGGACTGCTCGAGCTCGTTGACGACCTTCTTCATGCGGTCCTCGAACTCGCCGCGGTACTTGGAGCCGGCGACGAGGCTGGCGAGGTCGAGCGTCCAGACCTGCTTGCCGCGGAGGATGTCGGGGACGTTGCCCGAGGCGATGAGCTGCGCGAGGCCCTCGACGATGGCCGTCTTGCCCACGCCCGGGTCGCCGAGGATGAGCGGGTTGTTTTTCTGACGACGGGCGAGCACCTGCATGACGCGCTCGATCTCGCGGTCGCGGCCGATGACGGGGTCGAGCTTGCCGTCGGCGGCGAGCTTGGTGAGGTTGCGGCCGTACTGCTCGAGCATGGAGCCCTCGTCGCCCTGCTGCCCCTGGGGCATGCCGGGCATGAAGCTCGGGTCCATGCGCACGTCGGCGACGGCCGGACCGTTGGCCTGGCCGCTCTTGGCGATGAGCTCGTTGACGGCGTTGCGGACGGCGTCACCCGAGACGCCCATCGTGCGCAGGGCGTCCATGGCGCGGCCGTTGCCCTCGGACACGATGCCCAGGAGCAGGTGCTCGGTGGCGATGTAGGTCTGGCCGTGCGTCATGGTCTCGCGGTAGGCGTCCTCGAGGACGCGCTTGGCACGCGGAGTGAACGGGATGTGGCCGCCCGGGACGGGCTCGGTCTCGGCCGTGGCGAGCTCCTTCACCGTGGCGAGCGTCTCGTCATAGGTGACGTCGAGCTTGGCGAGGGCCTGGGCGGCGATGCCGTCGCCCTCCTTGATGAGGGCGAGGAGCAGGTGCTCGGTGCCCACGTACATCTGCCCGAGATTGCGCGCCTCGTCCTGGGCGAGACTCATGACCTCGCGGGCCTTGTCTGTGAACTTCTCGAACATGTGCTGGCGTGTCCTTCCGACTGCGGTTCGTTGGGACTTTGTTTACCCACGATGCCTTGGTACCAAACAGATGACGCAATCGTCATATCGTCGGGCCGTGGAGGACCGGGTCGCGAGCATCGCCATCAAAGGCTGGCATGCGTGGCCGCTCCCGGGCGAGGGAACGGCCACGGTCTCTCGGCGGATCCTACTCGGCCGACGCGTCCGCGACGAAGGTGTCGCGGTCGGGCGCGATCGACTTCATGGCCTCGATGACGCTCGAGAAGAGGTCCGCGAGCTCCAGGTCGTTGAGCTCCGCCCCCTTGCGGATGACGTCGCGGCTGCAGCCGGCGGCGAAGCGCTTGTCCTTGAACTTCTTCTTGAGCGACTTGGTCTCGAAGTCCATCACGCTCCCGCTCGGGCGCATGAGCACCGCGGCCTGGATGAGGCCCGAGAGCTCGTCGCAGGCAAAGAGCACGCGCTCCATCTTGAGCTCGGGCGCGGGCAGCTTGTCGTTGTTGTCGGAGTTGTGGGTCATGATCGCGTGCGCGAGCTGCGGGGTGGCGCCAGCCTCGTCGAGAAGCTCCGCGGTCTTCACCGTGTGGCCCTCCACGCTCGGGTACTTCTCCCAGTCGAGGTCGTGGAGAAGGCCGACGACTCCCCAGAAGTCCACGTTGGCGGGGTCGTACTTCTCGGCGTAGTAGCGCATCAGGCCTTCGAGGGTCTCGCCGTGCGTGATGTGGAAGGGGTCCTGGTTGTACCTCTCGAGCAGGACGAACGCGGCGTCGCGCGAGATGCCGGCGTCGAGGGCGCCGCTCATGTCGGCGTCGACGGCAGCCTGCGCCGCGGCGGAGAGAGCGGCGGGCTCGGGGTCCGGAGCGGGTTCGGGAGCTGGCTCAGGCTCGGGCGCTGCCTCGGGC
>RCMY010000166.1_pt1 | contig 59429 bp, 48 predicted proteins | sample 2041341 | NCBI WGS metagenome assembly RCMY01 (sample SAMN09708234, study PRJNA481090) | Marine sediment metagenome, whole genome shotgun sequencing project.
CCTATTTGAAACAACATCAGGAAGCAGGATTATTGCCAATCGATACGGCCGTGGTCGATCAGGCTCTGGACGACAGGCAATGGCAGGAGCACGTTGAGCTACCGCGGAAGAAAAAACAGGATATCGTGCCTGCACCCGAGAAAAATGAAGCGACGACTAAATCCGGGCGCAACCGCGACAAATAATCTATGAGTACGTCAGCTATCTTTATCGTACTTAAACTTCATATAAGTGATGCCAGGTGTCATTACCAGACGCCAGGCTAACTCTACATCATCGTTGAATTCTTCATCGTATTGAATCACCGTGTCGATTAAACACTCAAGCCATTTATCGTAGAACTCGGGCCGTATATCAAGGTGCTTGCGATTGTGTCGTTCGGCAATATGGTACATATAATCATCTACATGACCGCTGGCGTAAAACGCGAACAGATTGTAGACCGACTTTTTCAGCATGCTTTGCTGGCCCTTCATGTCAGTGTTGACAAACCTTTTTGCGATCTCCTCATCATCGCTGAGAAAGCGGTCATAAAAAGACTCAAAAAAGGGCTTTCCTTCTAACTGTTTGGTCAGGATGCGCTTGTGGCTGCCATCGAAGATATCTTCAAAATTCATGCTATTGCACCAGCGGTGTCTCACTACGCTCTAAATCGATACCACTGATTTCGGCGCGACCGGCCAGGATGCGCAAGTATTGACCCACCGCGCTGTGGTGTACGCTATCGCGCAAGTAGTTGGCAATACTATCACGCAGCATAGCGTATTCCAACGGCTTGCCGTCAATGCGCCGCTGCAAATAGATCACATGAAAGCCATAGCGACTCTCAACCGGGCTGCTGCTGAGCTCACCCTGCTGCATGCGAAACAGCACGTCTTCAAATTCCGGCACGGTTTGGCCCTTGCCGATCTGGCCCATATTACCGCCAGTGTTTTTGGAGGGGCAGTCCGATATCTCGGCGGCCAGTTCGGCAAAGCGCGAGGGGTCTCCGCCTAATAATTGAATCGCCGCTCGCGCTCGTTGCTTCGCCACAACGCGGGCATCGTCGTCGCGCGGGTCGGCGGCGATGAGAATATGCGAGACTTCGAACAGGTCAGCACTGCGAAATTTATCCGGATGATTGTCGAAGTAGCGCCGGCAGGCATTCTCATCGGTTTCCGGCACCGTGCATTCCTGCGCCAATACCTGATCGATCAATCCTTCCTCGTCAAGGTCCTCGCCCACCGTGGGTAGTTCAAGTTCGGTGGCGCGTTGCAGCAATAATTCGCGCACTACCAACGCTACTGCAACCTGGTGCTGACGCTCGAGAATAGTTCCGCCGTCGTAATTGGCCGATTCAATATTGATCTCCCGCGCCGAAATTTCAATACCGTTTACTGTCACACTTTGATCCGGCTTTTCGTCATCGGCTGGCGTTGCAGCGTCACTCGCAATCAAACTTCCGGTTGCGTTGTCATCACCGGCTCCGGTCCTATCCGCTGTGTCTCGAGGAGACCAGGTCTTCACCTCATGCTGTAATAGTTCCTCATAACTCATAACCGGTCACCCTTGTCGCTGCCGTACGATTTGATAGCTGCGGCCAATATAGCTCCACGGCGCGCTCCAGATATGCACCAGCCGGGTGAAGGGGAATAGCAGAAAAATCGTCAAGCCGAGAAACAGATGGATTTTGTACATCCATGGCACGCCCATGAGAAGCTCGGCCGCATCCGGTCGAAAAGTAACGATGCGCTGCGCCCAGTCGCCCAATACCAGCATCAGCGAGCCGTCCATATGTTGGGCCGAAAATGGAATGGTGAGCAATCCCAGCAGCAATTGGATGTAGAGTATGACCAGAATGGGAATATCCATCTGCGAACTGGACGCTCGCACGCGTTTATTGGTCAGCCGTCGATGCAGCAGAATGGTACCGCCAATCAGCGCCAGCATGCCGAACAGGCCGCCGGAGACCATAGCCATTAATTGTTTGCTCGAAGCGGTAAGCCCGAAATAGGGATACCAGGAGTGTGGCATCAGCAGACCAATCAGATGACCGAAGAACAGGAAAATCATACCGATGTGGAACAGATTATTGCCCAGCCGGAAGCGCGGGCTGGAATCCATAATCTGGCTGGAATTGGTCTTCCAGGTATATTGGCTCATATCGAAACGCACCACGCTACCGCACAGAAACACCGTACCGGCGATATAGGGGTAATAGCCGAAAAATAAATCATTCAGATACTCGTTCATTGTTCTGCTCCGGTTTGCTTGCTACGGTTTTCCTGCCAGCGTAAGGGTTGCGCAGCGTCGTGCTGTTGGATTTTGCTTGTGTGCTGGTTAGCGTCGCAGCCGCCCTGCTCTTGGCCAAAGGTGACCGGCGCATCGACCCAGGCCCGGTCCAACGCCTCGGGGGTGTCGTCCGGCACCTCCTTGGCGACCTGTTGTTGCACCGCCTCTTCCGGCACCATGCCGGCGAGGCGCACCAGCGGTTCCATGACTACGGCAAAGCGACTGTTGCGCCCGCTTAGCCGGGCGTGGAGTAACTGCAACACATGGCCGACGTCTTCCAGCCAACCAAGCGCCTCTTGCAGCGGCAAACTAGACAGAAATTCTAAAAACAGCGGTAGATAATCGGGTAGCTCAACCGTGTCGATTTCGAATCCGTGCGCGCGGTAGACCTGGGCGAGCTCCACCATGGCCGGACCGCGCTCACGCGACTCGCCGTGTACGTGTTCGTACAGGTATAGCGAGCGCGAGCGGCCGCGATCGAAGGTTTCAACGTATTCGGCCTGCACATCGAGCAGATCGGTGACGCGCAGCCATTCGATAAACTCCGCTATCGCCTCGCGGCGCGCGCCGGTAATCAGCTCTTCAGCATGCAGCGCCGCCACTAACTCATCGGCATGCTGCTGCAACTGTTCGTCCGGGTAGTGCAGTAGTGCGGCAAATATTTTCAGGGTAGACATAAAGCGTCCTCAGACTTTTTCCTGTAAGCGGCGCGCGGCTTCCGCTTCGGCCGACTCGGAATATTTACGTTTGCGCGGGTTCTTGGAGCCGAACAGATTGTAAGCGCTCACGCCAGTCGTGTTGCAACCGTCACCGAAGCTAAAGCCGCAACCGCTGCGTTCACCCCAGGGGTCGTTGGTGGACAGCTCGCGTTGATTGGTGGGAATCACAAAACGGTCTTCGTAGTTGGCGATGGCCATGATCTTGTACATGTCCTCGACCTGGGCGCGACTCAAGCCAACCTGCTCCAGCACCGCCGTGTCGATAACGCCTTCCACGGTTTGCTGACGCTTGAAAATGCGCATGGCGAACATGCGTTTTAGTGCGTGCACGACGGGTTCGTCATTGCCCGCGGTGAGCAGGTTGGCAAGGTATTTCACCGGAATGCGCAGTGACTCAACGTCGGGAATCGCGCCGTCGAAGCCGATATAGCCGGCATCCACCGCCGAGCTGATCGACGACAGCGGCGGGATATACCAGACCATCGGCAAGGTGCGGTATTCCGGGTGCAACGGGAAAGCGACCTTCCAGTCCATCGCCATTTTGTACACCGGCGAGATTTTCGCAGCCTGTAGCCAGGAATCTGGCACGCCGTCCTTGCGCGCCTGGGCAATTACCGCGGGGTCGTGCGGATCGAGGAATACATCGAGTTGCGACTGGTAAAGGTCTTGTTCATTGGCCACCGAGGCGGCATCCTTGATGCGGTCGGCGTCGTACAGCACCACGCCGAGGTAGCGAATGCGACCGACGCAGGTCTCCGAACACACCGTCGGCTGGCCGGCCTCGATGCGAGGATAGCAAAAAGTACACTTCTCGGACTTACCCGATTGCCAGTTATAGTAGATTTTCTTGTACGGGCAGCCGGAGATACACATGCGCCAGCCGCGGCACTTATCCTGGTCGATCAGCACGATGCCGTCTTCCTCGCGCTTGTAGATCGCGCCCGACGGGCAGGCGGCGACACAGGTCGGGTTAAGGCAATGCTCGCACAGCCGTGGCAGGTACATCAGAAAGGTGTTTTCGAAGTGGCCGTATATCTCCTTCTGCATCTGCTGGAAGTTGTAATCCTCCGAGCGCTTGGAAAACTCACCACCGAGCACATCTTCCCAGTTCGGCGCCCATTCTATTTTGTCCATAGGCAGCCCGGTCAGAGCAGAATACGGTTTGGCGGTGGGCTGCGCTTTTGATTCGGGCGCGTTGTGCAGGCGCTGATAGTCGAAGTTAAACGGCTCGTAGTAGGCGTCGATCTCGGGCAGATCGGGGTTGGCGAACACGTTGGCGAACACCCGCCATTTACCGCCGATGCGCGGCGTTATTTTGCCATTGCCGGCGCGTTGCCAGCCGCCCTTCCAGCGGTCCTGGTTTTCCCAGTCCTTGGGGTAGCCGATGCCGGGTTTGCTTTCGACGTTATTGAACCAGGCGTATTCCACCCCTTCACGCGAGGTCCAGACGTTTTTGCAGGTCACCGAGCAGGTGTGGCAGCCGATGCACTTATCGAGATTCAGTACTTTGCCGATCTGAGCGCGTATTTTCATCGCGTATACTCCTGGGCCAAAATGCTTTCGTCATCGCCTTCCAACCAATCGACCGCAGCCATCTTGCGCAAGATGATAAACTCGTCGCGGTTGGAACCGACCGGGCCGTAGTAGTTGAAACCGTAGCTCTGCTGCGCATAGCCGCCGATCATATGAGTGGGCTTGACCACGATGCGGGTCACCGAATTGTGAATACCTCCGCGCTTGCCGGAAATCTCCGAGCCGGGTATGTTCACTATGCGTTCCTGTGCGTGGTACATCATGGTCGTGCCGGGCGGGATACGCTGCGATACCACCGCCCGCGCCACCAATGCGCCGTTGCGGTTAAATACCTCGATCCAGTCGTTGTCGACAATGCCGGCGTCTTTCGCATCGGCTTCCGACATCCACACGATAGGCCCGCCGCGTGACAGCGTCAGCATCAGCAGGTTGTCGGTATAGGTGCTGTGTATGCCCCATTTCTGGTGCGGGGTGAGAAAGTTCAGCACCAGTTCCTTGTTGCCGTTCGGATGTTTTTCTAACATCGATTCGATGTCGCGGGTGTCCACTGGCGGCCGGTAGGTGGTGAAGCCCTCGCCGAAGGCGCGCATCCACGAGTGGTCCTGGTAAAACTGCTGGCGGCCGGTCAGGGTACGCCAGGGAATGAGTTCGTGCACATTGGTGTAACCGGCGTTATAGCAGACCTCCTCCGACTCAATGCCCGACCAGGTTGGCGAGGAGATAATCTTACGCGGCTGCGCCTGAATATCGCGGAAGCGGATCTTCTCTTCCTGCTTGGGGAGGGCGAGATGGGCGTGTTCGCGGCCGGTAATTTTTGACAGCGCCTGCCAAGCCTTAACCGCGACATGGCCGTTGGTCTCCGGTGCCAGGCTCAGCACCACTTCGGCAGCGTCGATGGAGGTTTCCATTTTCGGTCGTTCGTTGTTGGCCTCGCCGTTGTAGTGCTTGCCGTTCAGTGCGCCGAGCTGCACCACTTCCTCTTCGGTATTCCAACTGATGCCTTTGCCGCCATTGCCTAGCGAGTCCAGCAACGGTCCAACCGACGTGAAGCGCTGATAAGTGGCCGGATAGTCACGCTCCACCACCAGTATATTCGGCATCGTTTTGCCGGGTATCGGCTCGCACTCGCCGTGCTTCCAGTCCTGCACATCGTAGGGCTGGCCGAGTTCCGCGGGCGTATCGTGTAGCAGCGGTAAAGTCACCAGATCTTTTTCCACCCCCAGATGACCCTCGACGACCGCAGAGAATTTCTCGGCAATGCCCTTGAAAATGTCCCAGTCAGAACGCGCCTCCCAGGCCGGGTTCACCGCCTGCGACAGCGGATGGATAAAGGGGTGCATGTCCGACGTATTCAAGTCGTCTTTCTCATACCAGGTAGCGGTAGGGAGGACGATATCGGAGTACAGACAGGTAGTGGACATACGAAAATCCAGCGTCACCAGCAGGTCCAGCTTGCCACGTGGTGCCTCCTCGTGCCATTTGACCTCGCTGGGGGAGCTGTCGCCGCCCTCTGGACCCAGCTCCTCGCTCTGTATACCGTCTTCGGTGCCGAGCAGGTGGCGCAGAAAGTATTCGTGGCCCTTGCCGCTGGCGCCGAGCAGGTTAGAGCGCCAGACGAACATATTACGCGGGAAGTTGGCCGGCGCGTCTGGGTCTTCGCAGGCCATTTGCAGCGCGCCGGATTTGAGGCTTTCCACAACGTAGTCTTTCGGGTCCTGGCCTGCCGCCTCGGCATCCTTGACGACTTGCAAAGGGTTGGTGCTCAGCTGCGGCGCGGATGGCAACCAGCCCATGCGCTCGGCGCGCACGTTGCAGTCGATCATGCTCATCTGCCATTCGCCCGGGTCGGCCAGCGGCGACACCAGGTCGGCCACCTTCAGCGACTCGTAGCGCCATTGATCGGTATGCGCGTAAAAGAACGACGTACCATTCATATGCCGTGGCGGGCGCACCCAATCCAGCGCAAACGCCACCGGCAGCCAACCGGTTTGCGGGCGCAGTTTCTCCTGCCCGACGTAGTGCGCCCAGCCGCCGCCGGACTTGCCGATACAACCGCACATCATCAGCATATTGATGATTCCGCGGTAGTTCATATCCATGTGATACCAATGGTTGACCCCCGCCCCCAGAATCACCATGGACTTGCCCTGCGTTTTAGCGGCGGTGTCGGCGAACTCGCGGGCGGTCTGGATGATGTTGCGTCGGTCGACGCCGGTAATCTGTTCCTGCCATGCCGGGGTGTAGGGCAGGTCGTCGTCGTAACTCTTCGCCACGCTCGGGTCGTCCAGGCCGCGATCCAATCCATAATGTGCCAGCATCAAGTCATAGACCGTTGCCACCAAAGTCTCGCTGCCGTCCGCCAACGTGATACGTTTTACCGGCACCTTACGCTTGAGCACATCGTCTTGCGTACTGTGGGTGAAATGATAATGTTCTATACCACCGAAATAAGGGAAGGCGACCTCGGTGATTTCGTCGTGAGCGTCGATAAACGTCAGGCGCAGTTTGGCTTCACGGCCCTCCCCGCCCTCTTTCTCTTCCAGATTCCAGCGCCCGCTTTCATCCCAGCGAAAACCGATTGAACCCTGCGGTACGACCACCTCATCGGCTTCGGTAAAAGCGACCGTCTTCCAGTCGGGGTTTTTGCCTTGTGCCAGTCCGTCAGTGAAATCGGCGGCGCGCAGAAAGCGGCCGGCGGTCAGTCCCTTACCGCTGTCTTGCAACTGCACCAAAAACGGCATATCGGTGTAGCGCCGACAGTAGTCGGTAAAGTAGTCGGTGGGATTGTCGAGATGAAATTCGCGCAGAATGACATGGCCCATCGCCATCGCCATGGCGGCGTCGGTGCCCGCTTTGGGTGCCAGCCACAGGTCGGCGAACTTGGTGGCCTCGGCGTAGTCGGGCGAACAAACGACAATTTTGGTGCCGTTGTAGCGTGCCTGGGTCATAAAGGGGGCGTCCGGTGTGCGCGTCTGCGGCACGTTCGAGCCCCACATGATAATAAACTTCGAGTTGTACCAGTCGGCCGACTCCGGCACGTCGGTTTGCTCGCCCCAGGTCATCGGTGAGCTCGGCGGCAGGTCGCAATACCAATCGTAGAATGACAGGCACACACCGCCTATCAGCGACAGGTAGCGTGAGCCCGCAGCATAGGAGATCATCGACATCGCTGGGATGGGCGAAAAACCGACAACCCGGTCGGGCCCGTATTTTTTGGCGGTATAGACATTGGCCGATGCGATAATTTCATTGACCTCTTCCCAGTCGGCGCGCACCAGTCCGCCCAAACCGCGTTTTGACTTGTACTCTTTCGCTTTTTCGGGATTCTCAACGATTGCAGCCCAGGCTTCCACGGGGTCTTGATGCGCGGTGCGCGCCGCACGCCACAGTTTGAGCAGTCGACCGCGTACCATGGGGTAGCGCAGCCGGTTGGCGCTATAGATGTACCACGAGTAGCTCGCCCCTCGCGGGCAGCCGCGCGGTTCGTGGTTGGGAAGATCCGGGCGAGTGCGCGGGTAGTCGGTCTGCTGCGTCTCCCAGGTGACTAAACCGTCCTTGACGTAGATTTTCCAGCTACACGAGCCGGTGCAATTCACGCCATGAGTCGAGCGTACGATTTTATCGTGCTGCCAGCGCTGGCGGTACGATTTCTCCCAAGTACGGTCTTCCAGCGTGGTCTGGCCGTGGCCGTCGGAGAATTCACCCTGGACCTTGCGAAAGAACATCAGGCGATCGATAAAGTGACTCATTAATTTTACTCCGTTGTGCTGCTCAGCATGGAACCTCTGCGTTCGGCCGGGCGTAATACCACCAGGTCATGGCGATACAGGAAATGTAGAACACGATAAATAGATATAGCGCAGGCTCAGCGCCGCCGGTCATTGCCACCGATGTGCCGAAGGTCTTGGGAATGAAAAAGGCACCATAGGCAGCCATCGCCGACGTGAAGCCGAGCACTGCCGCCGACTCCTTCTGGGCAGCGCGGCGAGCGTGAACCAATGCTGCTTCGCCGTCCCCGGCGGCGGCCCGCTCATGTTCGGTCTTGAAAATCGCCGGTATCATCAGAAAAGTCGAGCCGTTGCCGATGCCAGTCGTGGCGAACAGCAACAGGAACATCAGCAAAAACCCGAAGAAACTGCCACCGCCCTCCTCGCCGGGTAAAAACATCAGCACGCCGACCACGGCTACGGTCATTGCCACAAAATTCCACAGCGTCACCACCGCGCCACCGCGCTTATCAGCCAGCCAGCCGCCGATAGGCCGAGTCAGTGCGCCGACCAGCGGCCCCAAAAACGCGTATCGCACCGGATCGATTGCCGGAAATTCGGTTTTGATTAACAGCGGCAGCGCCGCCGAATAGCCAATGAAAGAGCCGAAGGTTCCCGTGTACAACCAGCACATCAGCCAATTGTGCTTACGTTTGAAAATCACCGCCTGATCTTTAAACGAGGCTTTAGCGGAGGCGATATCGTTCATGCCGAACCAGGCAGCCACGGTGACTATGAGGATAAAAGGCACCCAGATAAAACCCGCGTTTTGCAGCCAGATTTCTCGGCTGGTATCGCCCTTCACCAGCATTTGCGGCTCACCGCCCAGCGCGCCGAACACGCCGGCGGTAATCACCAACGGTACCAGGAACTGCATCGTGCTAACGCCCAGATTACCCAGTCCCGCGTTCATGCCCAGCGCCGTACCTTTTTGCGCCTGCGGGTAAAAGAAGCTGATATTGGCCATGCTGGAGGCGAAGTTGCCGCCGCCGAAGCCGCACAGCAATGCCAGCACCAACATCACCAGATACGGCGTATCTGGGTTTTGCACAGCGAAACCTATCCACAGCGCCGGCAGCAACAACGACGCAGTCGACAGTGCGGTCCAGCGACGGCCGCCAAAGATCGGCACCATAAAGGAATAAAAGATGCGCAGCGTTGCGCCTGACAATCCCGGCAACGCGGCCAGCCAAAACAGTTCGTTGGTGCTGTAGTCGAAACCAAGCCCCGGCAGGCTGATGACTACCACGCTCCACACCATCCACACTGCAAACGCCAGCAGCAGTGCCGGGATGGAGATCCACAAATTGCGGCGAGCGATGCGCTTGCCCTTGGCCTCCCAGAAGGCTTCGTCTTCCGGCTCCCACTCGGTCAGAACCAGTGGCGACGGCGCGGCCAGTTCAGGCAGGTCTTGCGAAACCGTGCCGGTTTCGGGCAACGTCCGGCGGTCCATACGCGTGATGGAGAAGTGCATCCACAGCAACGCGGAACTGACCAGCACGAACAGCAACATGAAGCAGCTCTGCCAGATGCCGGTCACGTCGTTTAGCATGCCGAAGGTCAGCGGCAACAGAAACCCGCCAAGGCCACCGACCATACCGACCACGCCGCCGACCGCGCCGACGTGATGAGGGTAGTACACCGGAATGTGTTTATAAACGGCCGCCTTGCCCAGCGACATAAAAAACCCGAGCACGGCGGTCAGGCCAACGAAGCCCGTGACTCCCAGCGTCATGCTGAAACTGATGTCGCGGTCAATGCCGTGCACCACATACTCGGTCGGTGGATATGACAGCAGAAATGTACTGACGGCGGCGGCGATAAAGGTCGCGTACATCACGGCACGGGCACCGTAACGGTCTGACAGATAGCCGCCCAGCATGCGGAACAAGCTTGCGGTTAGCGAATAGGTCGCCGCCAGCATACCGGCGGACTTGATATCTAACGCGTAAACACCGACAAGATAGTGCGGTAGCCAAAGTGCCAGTGCGACGAAGCCACCGAATACAAAAAAGTAATACAGCGAAAAGCGCCAGACCTGCAGGTTCTTCAGTGGTTCCAATTGCTGCAAAAATGGCACCGGCCGCGCATTGGATTGGCGCCGGGCGGCATGTTGCGGATCATCCTGGCTGAATACCCAGAACAACACCGCCATCACGGCGATTGCCGCGGCCCAAACGTGGGCCACCGCTTGCCAACCGAAAGCCACCATAACGAAGGGGGCCAGGAATTTAGTGACGGCGGCACCGACGTTACCGGCGCCGAAAATACCCAGCGCTGTACCCTGCCGCTCTGTGGGATACCACTTGGACACATAAGTGACCCCGACCGCGAACGAGCCGCCGGCGACGCCCACGCCCAGCGCCGCGATCAAAAACGTGTTGTAGCTGTCGGCCCCGGTGAGCAACCAGGTGGCCGCCGCCGCCGCCAGCATAACTAATGGGTAAACCAGCCGGCCACCGTACTGATCGGTCCAGATACCAAGAAACAGTCTCGTTAGCGAGCCGGTCAATATAGGCGTGCCGATCAACAGGCCGAATTGGGTTTCATTCAGCCCCAGATCTTGTTTGATTTGCACGCCGATGATGGAAAAGATGGTCCATACCGCGAAGCAGACGGTAAAGGCAACGGTGCTGAGGGCGAGTGCGCGATGCTGTTGGGCTTTAGAAACGTTAGTGAGGGTCGAGGAGGACGACATGCGTTTTTGTCCTATTTTACCTGTCGGAGGAACCCGCCCGACTGCAGGCAGCGGCATAATTGATTGCCGAGATTACGCCATCGCTGGGCCGCCGCACTTGATCTAGATCAAGTGCGGCGGCTTTTCATTATGGTAAAAAGACATTTGCGGCGGAATTCCCAAAAATTCACATATAGCGTATTTTGCTTGTTAACCTTGTTAACATCGTCTGCCTGCGGGTCCGTTTTTTGACTTTTTATCGAACACGTTAGCAGCCCGGTCCGACGCAAAGAATTAACTATGACAGAGGAAAAACACAGAAAATAGCAGCGCTAAAGCGGAATATGACGACAGACTTGCAACGAGTCTGCCTGGATGTATTGACGGAAAAATATGCAAAGGGAGAGGAAAAGACTCTCCCCGGCCCCACCATGGCCGACGCTATTCGCCGCCGCGTTGCCTCGGCATTGGCCTGTTGCGAAACAGAACCGCGTTTATTCGAAGAGGATTTTCTGCACGCGTTGCGCAGCGGCTTTATTCCCGGTGGCTGAATTAATAGCGCAGCAGCCACCGATATTAAACTACGGCCTGTTTCGCCCCAACTGATCGTGACTGCTAACCCAATCCCCGGCCACCACCGCACTGCCCAGTGATATCTCTCCTGCCAGCACGGTCGCCGCGCAGATTTCGGCCAGCTTGTTGGCGCCACCAGTGCCGTAGCAACCTAACATTTCCAGGCATTCGCGCTGCGTGGCCAGGCCCGTGCCGCCACCGTAAGTCGCGACAATCAGCGCCGGCAGGGTGATTGACCAGTAATATTCATCGTTGTCGAGCAATTTGGAAAAAATAATGGCTGCATGCGACTCCGCCACGTTGGCGGCATCTTGCCCGGTGGCGATAAACAGCGCGGCAATACCGTTGGCCGCGTGGGCGCCGTTGTTGGAGGAGTTAGCGAGGAATGCGCCGGTGGTGGATAACAGCCGCGCTTTATACAACGTGCCGGCATCTACGCCCATGATACGCTGCAATGCATCGTTGTTAATAACGGCTTCGGCAATCACCCGCTTGCCACGGGTGTGCAAAACATTGATATGCGAATGTTTTTTGTCAGTATCGATATTGCCCGATAACATATAGTGCGCTGGTTCAGGATAATTTTGTTTTATCCATTCACAGGCGACGTACGTGGCCTTGCTGACCATGTTTTGCCCGGCCGCGTCGCCGGTAGTAAAGTTAAAGCGCAGGTAGCGCAGGCAGCCGACGGCGTATTGCTCAATATGGCTGAGCCTGCCTACTCTTGACGAGCTGTCGGCAGCAGCTTTTATTTGCGGTAAGTGTTGCTTCACCCAGTCGCCGAAGTCGCGCGCCTGACGCGCGTCGTCAAACATAAACACCGGTGAGCGCTGCATAAACTGCTCGGCGATGGTGGTCTTGACGCCGCCACATTCGGACAGCAAGCGCATGCCACGGCTGTAACTGGCAACCAGCGTGCCTTCGGTGGTCGCCATGGGGATGTAAAACTCGCCCTGTGCATACTCGCCATTCACCGTGAGCGGGCCGGCCAGGCCGATCGGTACTTGCGCCACGCCGGTGAAGTTCTCGATATTACCAGCCAGCATTGCCGGGTCGAAAGAATACTGCCTGCTGTGCTGCAGTTCGGTCTCGGTATGCTGCTTGACGAAGTCTTGCCGCGTTTCTGCAGCGGCGCGCGTGTAGTCGTTATCTTTGTTGCGTGGAACGGGAATTCGATCTTTTGACATAGTTTATCCTCCGAGTGTGAAGATCAAATGGCCGACGCCATAAACCTTGGGCAAGTAATATTCTACTTGCTGTACATCATAACCGATGATGTCTACCAGGCGGCGATAGCATTCCTGTTGTGACGCGCCGCGCTGTTTCCAGATCGGTACTCGCTTGACCATGGTTTCCACCCTCTCCCTGGGAGTAATTATCCACGTATCTTGCGGGGTTTCACCAAACCAGAAATCCGCAGCAGAGGTTTGTTTGGCGACCGGCTTCAAGTACATGGCAAGGTTAAGCACCTTGCGCGCACCGCTGTCGAGAATGTATTGGGTTAAAAACTGCATGGTACCGCCGCAGTCACCAAGGTCGTCGATGATCAAAACGGTCTTGCCGCTGACCTCGATAGAAATGCCGTGCTGCACCAGCGGGTTTTCATGGCGAAGCCCCGGACCTTTGTATAGCGATACACCGATGGTGCCGAATTCAATCTTGGGCACGTTCTCACTGCGTCCTTCAACCAGGTGATCGAACAACAATACGCCGGGGAGCATACCTCCCATCGTCACCATCAGTGCTTTTTCTATAAGGTCGCCCGTGTCAACATTACTCTGCTGGTAATGATGAACCTGCCTGGCTAAGTCGAAGGTAGCCGCCGCCTCGACTGCATCAGGAATTAACAGGAAGCGCAACTCATCATCGGGGACCGGGACACCACTGGGACTCCTCCAAAAATCAATATCAATCTCATCGGGATGACAATTTACCTGTTGCAGATAAGCGTCCATATAAACTGCCCCTTCGGTGTTGAATGAATGGATAAGGCCGACACAGTTTAGCAGCATCTACCGCTTGGCATAGTTAAATGCAGTGTCAAGCCAACTTTGTACGTCGTTGCTGCGCGATAAGCTTATATAATGCATCCAGGAGTCTTCTGGCAGTTGCAATACCACAACTTTACAGCCACAAAGGTTTGCCCAACTTCTTGCGAGACCAAACTAACTATCAATCTTAGACTATTGATATTCATGGACATACATTTTTAAAAGCGATGAAAATACGACTCTATCAGGATTTACAGCCAGACAAAGTTTCAGGCTTCGCCAAATTTCGCCAGGCAATTGAGAACGATAATTTCACCCAGGCCGATGTACGAAAAATCGACAGCAATCTGTATCGCGCCCGCCTCAACCGCAGCGACCGCCTGCTGTTTTCGCTACACAGCTACGCCGGCGAGACCTGGTGTCTGGTGCTGGAGTATCTGCCCAACCACGGCTACGAAAAATCGCGCTTTCTGCGCCGCGGCGTCAGTGTCGATGAAAACAAGATACTTCCTTTGAGCAGCCTCGCCGAGGCACAACTGGAGCCGCTGGTTTATCTTAACCCCGGCAATGACCGCTTTCAGGTGCTGGATAAAGTTCTGTCCTTCGACGACGAGCAACAGGCGGTGTACGACCTGCCGCCACCGCTGGTGGTGATTGGTTCCGCGGGCAGCGGCAAGACGGCGCTGACGCTGGAAAAGATGAAGCACGCCGTCGGCGACGTGCTGTATGCCAGCCTGTCGCCGTTCCTCGTGCAAACTGCTCGCAATCTGTACTACGCCAACGGCTATAGCAACGACGACCAGGAAGTCGATTTTCTGTCGTTTAAGGAATTTCTCGAGAGCATCAAGGTGCCGCCGGGCCGGGAAATTACCCTCAAGGAATTCGAAGCCTGGTTCCAACGCCACAGAGCGGGCAGTGGAATAAACGATGCGCACACGCTGTTCGAAGAGTTCCGCGGCGTCATCACCGGGCCAGCCACGGAGACGGCCTGGCTAAGCCGGCAAGATTATCTGGGGCTGGGGGTTAAGCAGTCTATCTTTACTGAGGAGCAGCGTGACCAGGTATACGACCTGTTTGAGCGTTATCTGCAGTACCTCGAGCAAGCCGGGCGCTTCGACGCGAGCATTCTCAGCCACCAGTATTTGCCACTGAGTGAGCGTCGCTATGACTTCGTGGTCGTCGACGAGGTGCAGGATCTCACCAACATCCAGCTTTATCTGCTGCTGCAAAGCCTGCGCACGGCGGGCGATTTTCTGCTATGCGGTGACGCCAACCAGATCGTACACCCCAATTTCTTTTCCTGGTCGAAAATCAAGACACTGTTTTTCGAGGACCACTCGCTGACCGGCCACGCCGAGGTGTTGCGCGTGCTGCACGCTAATTACCGCAATTCGCCGCTGATTACCGCCGTGGCGAATCGACTGTTGAAGTTGAAACACGCCCGCTTCGGTTCCATCGACAAGGAAAGTAATTATCTGGTCACCAGCACTGGCGAACAGGCTGGGACGTTGCAGCTGTTGGCAGACAGCGACTCGGTCAAGCGCGACCTGGACGCCAAAACCGGCCGCTCAACCCGCTTCGCGGTGCTGGTAATGCATCCTGACCAGAAGGCCGAAGCGCAGCGCTGGTTCAATACGCCGCTGGTGTTTTCCATCCAGGAGGCCAAGGGCCTGGAATACGACAGCATTATTCTGTTCAACTTTATCAGCGGCGAGGAAAAAGTCTTCCGCCATATCGCCGCCGGCGTTGACCCCGAGGCGCTGGATCAGGAGGGTTTGACCTACGGCCGCGCCAAAGACAAACGCGATAAGTCGCTGGAAGTGTACAAGTTCTTTATCAACGCGCTGTACGTCGCTATAACGCGGGCCGTACGCAACCTTTACATGGTGGAAAGCCAGCAGCAGCACCCGGTGATCGAACTGCTGCAACTGGCGCGCTTCAGCGGCGAACTGGCACTGGAGCAGCAGAACTCCAGCATGGACGAATGGCAGAAGGAGGCACGCAAGCTGGAATTGCAGGGCAAGCAGGAGCAGGCCGAGGCGATTCATCAACGGGTGTTGCAGCAGAAAACCGTTCCCTGGCCGGTATTGGATCGCGCGGCGTTTGCGGTACTGCAGGAGAAAGCCCTGGCAGGCAACAACAAGAAAGATCGGCTGCTGGCATTCGAGTATGCGCTGCTGTATCAGCACCGACCGACCCTGAACGCACTGGCGGAAGCCGGCTTCAAGGCAACCAATCAGAAAGAAGATAAGAGCCTGAAGTTGCTATACCGTAAACACTTCTTGTCGTACGACCTGAATAATCCCGGCGCGGTGCTGCGCGATACGCAGAAATATGGCATCGATCACCGCACTGTATTCAATATGACGCCGCTGATGATCGCGGCGCGGCTGGGTAATGCCGCGCTGGTGGAGCCGCTGATTGAACGCGGCGCCGATCCTAACCTGATCGGTAGCAACGGTCTCAACGCCCTGCAGATGAGTCTGGAAATGGCGCTCAGCGAGCGTCGGTATGCGCAGCAAAAGGCCGGGCGTATTTATCCCCTGCTGCTGCCGGAGAGTTTGTCAATTCAAGTGGACGGCCGCCTGATCAAACTGGATAACCATCTAATGGGCTTGTTTATCCTCAACCTGATGTTTGCGATGTTTTACCGCCAACTCGGCGATGAAGTAGTCGCCGGTAATGCGTTTAGCGCCAAGGCGCTGGCCGAGTGGGTGCAGGCTTTGCCCGCCGCCATATTGCCCGAGCGGCGCAAAAAGCAGGCGTATATAAGCAGCGTGTTGTCCGGCAACGAAGTCAGCCGCGATGCCAAATATAACCGCAAGCTGTTCGTGCGTCTGAGGCGCGGTCAATACATTATCAACCCCAACCTCAAGCTGCGCATAGGGGAAGACTGGCTGGCCGTACACGAACTGTTGCGGCTGGATGACATGGGCTTCACGCCGGCGCAATCTCCCGTTCACCAAATTCCGGGCTACCATTGGGATGCCAGCCCCGAACATTTGGCGTATAGAAACAAACGCATGGGACTATTGTTTGAGCGTTTCCGCCAACAGGTGCGCGAGCGTATCATTGACGCAGAGGATGTCGCTGCTGCAGCGTCGGCAGCGCAGACAATTTCGAGGCGTTAATACCCTTCGGGATCTTCGTGCTGCTCAACGCCAAAGACTTGCGACAAAAATAACACGCCACCCAGCATGAGATACGCCCAAAATAGCGGCGACTGCAGCGACAGCCCGTGCAGCGTTGAGTCATGGATAAAACCGAAGCCAGTGAGAAATGCCGCGACGACCGCAACAATAATCGCTTTTTTGATCTCCTGGTCGATCAAAAAGGCAGCGAAGGCGCCCCATAACATGCCGCTGACGATAGCGCCATTGGCCAGCGCCGACTGCCCGACCACATGCGCGCCCTGGGTAAGCATCGACCCGGCGAACGCTTCATCGAGCAGGTCGGGCACGTTTTCCAAACCCATATCGCGCAGCGCGTTTAACATGGAACCCCACTTAACCACGATGATGCTGGACACGTGGGGGATGAAAGCGATGGCGACGGCAATGGCGTATTTGGGCTCACAGGAGCTAAACGACGTACCGATAATGGAAATGCCCACAAACACCAGAACGGGAGCAACCGCCGCCTCGGGAATAAGGTTGCCGAGAAAGGCCACCAGCCCGAACAACGAGCCAATAAAAAATACGATGCCGACACCGAGCGCGTAGCCGCTGCGAGCGCGCATGCGTTTGTAGGCCGGATGGCCGATGTAAACCGTGGTTGGAAACGGCGAACCAAATAGCCCGCCCACCATCGTGCCCACGCCGTCGGTGATCTGGCAAACCCCTACTGGATATTTGTCACCCATGGCTTCGGCAGACTCGACGTTGTTCATGGTCTCGATAAAATTATACACCTGCACCGGAATCAACACGGCCAGCAATTCCGGATGAGCAGCCATATAACGCAGACCCACCACCAAGTCACCAAAATAGGCAATGGGTGCGTAGAACCCTACCCCTTCCAAGCTGATCGATGCATCACCCAGCGCAAAAGCCACCAGCGTGCCGGCTATCAGCGCTATCAATCCAGCGGGTAAATCAAACGGCAGTTTAAAGCGTCCCACCATGCCCCACAGCACAAACGCCAGCGCGGTAAAACCAACAATAGGGTTTTCGTAGATGCGTGCTATTGCTACCGTGGCGATAAAAACGAGGGCGATGCCAGAGAGCGTACCCAGCATACCGGCGCGGGGAATGGCACGCTGCAACCAGGGGCCGGTGACGCTACCTAACACTTCAATCAAGCCGCCAACAACGCCGGCCGCGATACCTACCTGCCATGCCAGCAGGGGATCGTCGGTCGCCAATTAAATAGGACCGATGACTGCAAACAGATAAACAAACATCACCGGCGTGCTAATGCCATACGGCAAGGCGGTAACATTGTCGCGGTTTTCCTGTTTTGCCAGCCGCTGCGCCAGGTAAACATAAACGCCAATACCAAACATGATAGCGATGGCCGCCCCCGGAAGAATTCGACCAACGACAATGTCAGCCGGCATGTTAAATACGAAGCGGCATACGCCGGAGATGATCAGCAGGTTTGCTAATGTATCGGCAAACAGAGCCCAAAATGCGTTGATATCGTGACGGGAAAAGATAGGATAATTCATTACTTTTATTGTCCTGTAGGGTGTACCGCATTTACGTCAATAAATGCACACACATTGTCTTGCATGCACTAGGGCACCGGCTGCGTAGCTCGCCTTGATAGCGCGATCATCGCCCAGCATGGCGAACACAAATAGTTCCTCGAACAAGCTGCTGCAGTGTGCCAGACGAAACTGCAACAACGGCGTTGCGGCTTTATCAAGCACGATAAAATCAGCTTCCTTACCCGACTGGAAATTGCCAATTTTGTCTTCCATATCCAGCGCTCGCGCCCCTCCCAGAGTTGCCAGGTAGAAAGCCTTGAAGGGGGTTAGCGTATCGCCGCGCAGCTGCAGCGCTTTGTAGCCATCACTTAGTGTGTGCAGAATAGAGAAACTGGTGCCGCCGCCGACATCGGTACCCAGGCCCACGCCGACATTCTCCTCGACCGCACGCCGCAGGTTAAAAAGACCGCTGCCGAGAAATAAATTCGAGGAGGGGCAGAAAGCAATGTTGGACCGCGTTTCCGCCATGCGCTGCCATTCGGCATCAGCAAGATGCACGCAGTGGGCAAACACGCTGCGCCGACCCAATAGACCTGCTTGATCGTAAGTGTCGAGATACCCATGGCACTCAGGAAATAGTTTTTTAACCCACGCCACCTCGTGCTTGTTTTCCGACATATGCGTGTGCAGATAGACATCGGGATGCTCGCGCAGCAGTTGTCCGGCTTTTTGTAATTGCTCGGCACTGGAGGTAGGCGCAAAGCGCGGCGTGACCGCATAGCGTTGCCTGCCTTTATTATGCCATTTGGCTATCAATGCTTTGCTGTCGTGGTAGGAAGACTCCGGCGTATCGGTTAGATTATCCGGCGCGTTGCGGTCCATCATGACCTTGCCGGCAATCATGCGCAGATTGCGCGACTCGCTGGCTTCGAAAAACGCATCAACCGATTGTTTGTGAACGGTCCCGAAGACCAGCGCCGTGGTAGTGCCGCAGCGTAACAATTCATCCAGAAAGCGGGCGGCGATTTCACGCGCATAAGCAGGGTCGGAAAATTTTGCTTCCACCGGAAACGTGTGAGTGTTCAGCCATTCCAGCAACTGCTCGCCGTAGGCGGCAATCATTTCAATTTGTGGATAGTGGATATGGGTATCGACAAAACCCGGGGTTAGCAGGCAATTGGAATACTCGGTTAAATCACAATCCGCCGGAAGTTCAGCGAGTATTGCACTCGCCTCGCCGACTCTGACTACCTGGCCATCTGCTACGAGCAATACACCGTCGTCGAAATACTCAAAGGAAGTTTCTGGCGCAACCGCATCGGGGTCGGCGACAAAATGAAGAATACTGGCGCGGTAGGCGTGTGTCATAGTTTTTTCTTATTTAAGACGATAAACTCTCAATTAGTGCTCCTAGTTGTTCGCGACTAAAGTCGCTCCTACAAAAAACCACATGGCCTGTAGCAGCGAACTTAATTGCGAATACTCCGTCGGCGCGAACTGCCGCATAGCCGCTAATCAACCGTATCTAACACTTTTTTCAACTCGCGCCACGACACGCCCTGCTGCACTGTCTTCTGCGGATGCGTTGCGTGTTGCTCGGCAATAATTTCGGCAGCAACCGAGACGGCGACCTCAATCGGTCGTTTGCCCGGCACACTTGCCAGTCCAACCGGACAACGCACTTGCTGATAAACGCTTCGCTGGTAGCCTCTGTGCTCAAGCCGCATCTCAAAACGACGCCACTTGGTGGTGGAGCCAATCAGGCCAATATAGTGGGCATCATTGCGCTTCAATACCGCTTCCAGAATTGCGAAATCCAGTTGGTGGTTGTGAGTCATGATGAGGTAATAACTGCCGGCCGGCATGGCCGCAACTTCGTCGGCCGCGCTATCACTGACGACCACCTGCACATTGCTGGCCAGCTGCGACGGATGTTGACTCTCGCGTGAATCAATCCAGCTCAAGCGGCACGGCAGCTGGCTTACTATTCCCGCCAACGCCTGGCCGACGTGGCCGGCCCCGAACAACGCAATGTTGAAGGAGCTGGCAGGAAAGCTTTCAAACAACACTGTCGTACTGCCGCCGCAACATTGGCCCAGGCTTGGTCCTAAAGGAAAATGTTCTATGCGTTGTGTCTCATCTTTGCCGTCCAGCATTTGCGCAGCAATGGCCATTGCCTTGTGTTCCAGATGACCGCCGCCAATAGTGCCAAAACTGGCAGCGGCGGCCACCACCATTTTAGTGCCGGCATCTCTCGGCGTAGAACCGCGTGCGCCAAGCAGCGTAACTAACACATAGGCTTCGCCGCGTTGTTGCAGTTGTGTGACGGCGGCTACCCATGCCGAGTTCATGACTGCAGTAGCGCCCGCATGGCAGTGCAGGAGCGCAACACACGCTCTGGCGTTGCCGGCGTATCCAGCGGCGGGCTATGCTTGTAGTCGGCCAGGCTGGACACCGCATCGCGCAGGGCACTCCACACTGAAATGGCCAGCATCAAAGGCGGCTCTCCGACTGCCTTGGAATGGAAGATAGTCGCTTCCACGTTGGGGCTGTCGGGCAACAGTTCGACATTGAACTGCGCGGGGGTATCGCCAATGGCCGGAATTTTGTAGCTGGCCGGGCCATCCGTTTGCAGGCGTCCGTCATCTCCCCATATGAGTTCTTCCGCAGTCAGCCAACCCATACCCTGAATAAATGCGCCTTCGATCTGGCCAATATCGATGGCTGGGTTTAACGACTGGCCGACATCATGGCAAATGTCGACTCGCAGCACCTTGTTTTCACCGGTCAGCGTATCGATTGCCACCTCTGACACCGCCGCCCCGTTGGCGAAGTAGAAGAAAGGCCGACCGGTTGCGGTAGCTCGGTCGTAGTGAATTTTTGGGGTGCGATAATAGCCGGTGGCCGACAGCGAGACTCTGTGTATGTAGGCGAGTTGGGCAAATTCGGCAAAACTAAAATCGTTGGTGCCGACGATCACACGGTTATTGACGAACCGCACTGTGTCTTCTGCCACAGAGAAATGCTGGGCGGCAAACTCTGTCATGCGCCTCTTGATTTTCATAACAGCATCGCGGGCGGCCATGCCGTTAAGATCGCTGCCGGACGAAGCAGCAGTCGGCGATGTATTCGGCACTTTATCAGTGCGAGTGGAGGTGCAGACGATAGTCTCCATGTCGACCTGAAATTCGTGAGCCACCACCTGCGCGACTTTGGTGTACAGCCCCTGCCCCATTTCCGTGCCACCATGATTGATCTGTATGCTGCCATCGGTATACACATGCACCAGCGCGCCGGCCTGATTCAAATGCTGCACGGTAAACGAAATACCAAATTTTACCGGCGTCAAGGCGATGCCTTTTTTAAGCACCTGATTAGACGCGTTGAACGCGGCAATTTCCTTGCGGCGCTGCTGGTAGTTTGAGGTTTTCTCCAGGCGCGCCACCAACCCGGGAATAATATGTTGCTCTATCTTTTGGCCATAGTGGGTGGTGTTGCGATCGCCTTTGTCGGTGTAGAAATTTAGCTTGCGTACTTGCAGCGGATCTTTGCGAACTTCGCGCGCAATATTGTCGATGATATTTTCAATCGCCAGCATACCCTGCGGCCCGCCAAAACCGCGAAACGCCGTATTAGTCACGGTATGAGTTTTCACTCGATGGCCAACAATATGCGCAGCCGGCAGGAAATAGGCGTTGTCGGAATGAAACATGGCGCGGTCAACAATCGCGTCAGAGAGGTCGGGCGACATACCACAGCCGCCGGAGAGTTCCAGGTCCAAACCCAAAATCCTGCCTTCGTCATCAAAACCCACTGCGTAGCGGCTAAGAAAGTGATGGCGTTTGCCGGTAGCGGCCATATCGTCGGCGCGAGCCAGACGAATTTTCACGGCGCGCCCGGTTTTGCGCGCCAGCAAGGCGGCAAGACAGGCCCATTGATTGGCATGCGTCTCCTTGCCACCGAAGCCGCCGCCCATGCGCCGTATGTCCACCGTTACCAGATTCAGCGGTATATTCAGCACCTCGGCTACCAGCTTCTGCCCCTCAGAGGGGTTTTGTGACGAGGTGTATACCAGCATGCCGCCGTCTTCCTGCGGAATACACAGCGAAGCCTGGCCCTCAAGATACATATGTTCCTGGCCACCAATTTGCATCTCACCCGTTAAGCTGCGCGGCGCTGCGTCTATGATGGCGCGTGCGTCGCCGCGCTGCTGCGTATGCGTTGGCCGCACAAAGCTTGCATTTGCCAGCCCCTGTTCGATGGTGATATCAGCGGGCAGCGGTTCATATTCAACAACAGCCAGCCTCGCCGCCTTGCGCGCCGCGTCGTAGCTGGTGGCGGCCACAGCAAACATGACCTGCCCCCAGAACTGTATCTCGTCTTCTACCAGCAGCGGATCACCGGGGAATACCGGGCCGATATCTTTGTGTCCTGGCACATCGTCGAGGGTGAGAATATCGACCACGCCCGGCGCTTTGCGTACGGCACTCAAGTCCAGCCTGGTAAGCATGCCGTGCGCTACCGTGCTGAGGCCAACATAAGCGTGCAGCACGTTAGCCGGCGCTACCTGATCATCAACATAGATCGCTTCACCGCTGACGTGTTTGTGGGCGCTTTCGTGGCGCTGATTCTGGCCTGCATCGCCTTTGACCGTGCTTTTTGCAGAGTCCGTTGCTACATCGGGGAGATTACGCACAGTGGGTAACCCTGACTTGGCCGGCGTCATATGCGGTTTCGAGATACAGGCGCTGCAACAGATTTTTTGAAACCTGCATACGATACTCTGCGCTGGCGCGAAAATCAGAGATGGGCGAGAAATCATTGTCTAACGCTGCCATCGCCGCTGCAATCGTCTCGGCATTCCAAATCTGCTCTTGCAACGCCTTTTCGCAGTGCATGGCGCGCTTGGGAGTTTCCGCCATGCCGCCGAAGGCAACGCGAACGTCAGTCACCACTCTATCTTCCAGCTTGATATAAAATACGCCCAGGGTGGCGCTAATATCGTCTTCCAATCGCTTGCTGATTTTGTAGGCCTTGAACACGTATCCTGGCCTGGCTTTGGGTACGATAATGCGTTCAATAAACTCCGACGTTTGCTGCACCGTCTTTTTATAGCTAACGAAATAATCTGCGACTGGAATAGTGCGCGTGGTGTCACCTTTGCGTAGCACCAACTGTGCGTCCAGGGCGATGAGTACCGGCGGCATATCGCCTATGGGAGACGCGTTGCCAATGTTACCGCCCAGCGTGCCCTGGTTACGGATCTGCCGCGAGCCCAGCCGTTCGATCAGCTCGTGGAGATCAGGATATTGCTGAATCAACACGGCTTGACAGGCGCTGTAGCTGACCGCCGCGCCAATCTCTATAGCGTCGCCAAGGGCGTCGACTGCCAGCATTTCTTTTACCCTGCCAGTGTAAATTAGCACCTCAAACTCGCGCAAAAACTGAGTGTGCTCCAGGCTGAGATCGGTGCCACCGACGACGAGTTTTGCCTCTGGGTAGCGTAGCAACAAGTCTGCCAACAGCCGCACATTGCGCGGCACGAAGTATTTTTTACCGTTAGCCTGCAGTTCAACCTCGGCGTCGTCGGCGTTGATTCGACGCAGCGCTTGCACTGTTTCTGCTTCCCGCGCCGTGAACTGATCCTCCGACGGCGCTGCATACATTTGTACAGCGGCGTCGATAATAGGCCTGTAGCCGGTGCAGCGGCACAAATTGCCACCCAGCGCTGCATTGATTGAGGCGCGGTCCGGCTCGGCATTGGTTTTACGATAGGCAAACATCGACATAACAAAGCCAGGTGTACAAAAGCCGCACTGCGAGCCATGGCAATCGACCATCGCCTGCTGCACCGGGTGCAAGCGGTCGTCGTACTGCAGATGTTCAATCGTAATAAGCTGCTTACCGTGCAGGCTACCCAGCGGCGCAATACAGGCATTCACCGCCGCATAGTTAACCTTGCTGCCGGCAAGCTCACCCAGCACCACAGTACACGCGCCGCAGTCCCCCGAGGCGCAGCCTTCTTTGCTGCCGGTGTGTAGCAGGTGCTCGCGTAAATAATCGAGAATCGATGTGTTGGGGTCGATGTTCTGCAGGGAATGTGGTGCGTTATTCAATAAAAATTTGATCACAGGTTACACTCCGCGCCACAATGATATTGCTCGGGTTAGTTTGCTTGTACTGCTTCTTCGCAAGCCTACGCTGAATAGCCGCGTTTGTTAACTGCTACGGTTTGTAATCCAGTACAATGCAACCAGTACAATGAAACCCAAGCATGACCTGGTATCAAAGTCCTGGGTCGCAAAGTCTTAGGTCGCAAAGAAATCGCTCTCCATCGGCAATTTAATTTCCCATCTTGTTTCGTTCTTGAATTCTCCGAACGAAATAAGGAGTAATGCGCACACAGTGGCAATAAACACACAGCAGCGCACCGCCATGCCAGCAAGCAACAGCGACGCAGAATACCCTTTGGTGCTGGAAGGTATCAGCAAACACTACCCCGGCTGCCTGGCCAACGATAATATCAGCCTGCGTATCAAGCATGGCAGCATTCACGCCTTGCTCGGCGAGAACGGTGCCGGTAAAAGTACGCTGATGAAAGTCATTTACGGTTTGCTACAGCCCGATGCCGGCCGCATCATCTGGGAAGGTAAAGCCATCGCTATAGCCAACCCCGCGCAGGCAAGGCAACTCGGTATTGGCATGGTGTTGCAAAATTTCGCGCTGTTTGAAACGCTCACGGTACTGGAAAATATTGCGCTCGGTACAGGCAAAACTACCGGTCGTAATATGACCACATTAACGGCACGTATTGTCGCCGTTGCACACCAATACGGCATGGCGTTAGAGCTGCAGCGGCCAGTGCATACACTGTCGGCAGGTGAGCGGCAGCGGGTGGAAATCGTGCGCTGCCTTATGCAAGACACCAAACTGCTGATTCTTGACGAACCCACGTCGGCGCTTACACCGCAGGAGGTTGACGCGCTGTTCACCACGCTGCGGCAGCTCGCCGCACAGGGTACGAGTATTGTGTTTATTAGCCATAAGCTGAAGGAAGTACAGGCCTTATGCGATTACGCCACGGTGTTGCGCAATGGTGCCGTTGTCGACAGCTGTAAACCGGCAGAACACAGCGCGGCAAGCCTGGCAGAAATGATGGTTGGTGTGGCGACGCCAGTGGTGGAGAATTACGCCAAGGTAACCGGCGCAGACGTTTATTTACGCGTAGCAAACCTGTCTTTGGCAAGCGATGATCCGTTTGGCGTGGCCTTGCAAGGCATAAACTTAAGCGTGCACAGGGGCGAAATTGTTGGTATTGCCGGCGTTGCCGGTAATGGCCAGTCGGAGCTGCTAGCGGCGCTAAGCGGCGAACGGCTGTGCCGCAATGACACAGCAATACGCTTAGCCGACGTGGCTATCGGCGGCATGCGACCTGACCGGCGACGCCAACACGGGCTTGCCGTGGTACCGGAGGATAGGTTAGGTCAAGGTGCCGTAGGTGATATGAGCTTGCGCCACAACGGCTTGCTCACCGGATTTCTGCAAGGACTTATTAAAAGAGGCTTTGTGAAAACCCAGGCGATTGATACATTTGCCGCCAGAATTATCGATGAATACAACGTGCAATGCGACGGCAGTAATACGCTTGCAAAGAATCTCTCGGGCGGCAACTTGCAAAAATTTATTGTCGGGCGCGAGCTATTACAAAATCCCACATGCCTGGTTGCCGCGCACCCTACCTGGGGTGTCGATGTTGCCGCAGCGATCGCTATTCATAACGCTCTGCTTGCCCTGCGCGATAGCGGCTCGGCCGTTCTGATTGTTTCGGAAGACCTGGACGAGCTGTTTCGCATCAGTGATCGCCTGTGCGTGTTGTTTCGCGGACGTCTGTCGCCGCTAAAACCCACGGTCGATACCAGCATCGAAGCGGTGGGGCAATGGATGGTTGGCATAGTTGAAAACGAATCGATAACGAGCTGATGACGAGTCTATGCAACCGACACCACACACCGCCATAAGACCGGTAGCGGCCTGAATAGCAAACAATAGTGAGAATAACACTGCAACCGCGCGGCCAGGATACTCGTCTGGTGACATACCTCTCGCCGCTGCTTGCCGCCGTACTGACGCTGCTGGTTGGAGCTGTGTTGTTTGCAGCCCTGGGTAAAGACCCTGTGGCGACACTGCACGCGTTTTTCATTATGCCGGTCAGCGACGTTTACGGGCTGAGTGAGCTAGGCGTTAAAGCAGCACCCATCTTACTGTGCGCAACGGGTCTCGCCATTTGTTACCGAGCCAATGTGTGGAATATCGGCGCAGAGGGGCAGTTTTTACTTGGCGGCCTTATCGGCAGCTGGGCGGCGCTGGCCTTGCTGGAGGCTGAGGGTTGGTGGGTACTCCCTGTTGTGTTACTCGCCGGTAGCGGTGCCGGTGCTGGCTGGGCTGCCATTCCTGCTCTGCTAAAAACGCGCTTTAACTGTAACGAAATTTTAACCACCATCATGCTCAATTACATCGGCCTTAACGTGCTGCTGTACGCGGTGCACGGACCATTGAAAGATCCCGACGGCTTTAACTTTCCGGAGTCAGCGTTATTTTCAGACTCAGCAACCCTGCCAATTCTAATCGAAGGTACACGCGTTCATTTAGGCGTTGTGCTGGCGCTTGTGGCAGTCTTGCTGGTATGGCTGCTATTAAGCAAAACCTTCCTTGGCTTTCAACTGCAGGTGTTGGGTAAAGATGCCGGCGCGGCACGCTTTGCCGGTTTTGACGTGAGCAAACTCGTCTGGGTGGCGCTATTAATTTGTGGCGCGCTTGCCGGGCTAGCCGGGGTTGCTGAGGTGACCGGTCCTATCGGTCAGCTGATACCACAAATTTCACCCGGCTATGGCTATGCCGCCATTATTGTCGCCTTTCTCGGGCGGCTGCATCCCATCGGTATTCTGCTCGCCAGCGTACTCATGGCGCTGCTCTATATGGGTGGCGAATTGGTACAGATCGAAATGGGTTTACCGCTCGCGCTGACCGGCTTGTTCCAGGGTTTGTTGTTGTTTTTTTTACTCGCCTGCGATGTGTTGATTGGTTACCGCATTCGCATTATTAACGCTAAACCGCTGGACGCGTCAGTGTCCTGCGTGGAATAACGCACAGCACCGCATGGACATAGACCTAATCGCGAGTATTCTTTTTGCGGCCATTCGCAGCGGCACGCCTCTGTTGATGGTTGCGCTGGGTGAACTGGTGTGTGAGAAATCGGGCGTGCTCAATCTGGGTCAGGAAGGCATGATGTTAATGGGTGCCGTGACCGGTTTTATCGCAGCGTTTCATACAGGCAGTATTGCCGCCGGTTTTCTATGTGCCGTTATTGCCGGCATTGCCATGGCACTTTTGTTCGGCTTTGTCGCGCTCAGCCTAAACGCCAGCCAGGTGGCCAGCGGTTTGGCATTGTCCATTCTTGGGATCGCTTTAAGCGGCTCTGTCGGCTTAAATTATGTCGGCAAACCGCTTGCGGGGCTGGGCTCACTGGCCATCCCCGGCCTGAGCGATATACCCCTGCTCGGCCAGGCTTTATTTTCGCACGATATTCTAGTCTACCTGTCTGTTTTGCTGTGCGCGCTGGTGTACTGTTTTTTCAAGCGAACTCACGCGGGCTTAATCGTCAAAGCCGTTGGTGAATCGCCGGCGGCAGCCCAGGCCATCGGCCTGCCGGTGCTGACGGTACGCTTTCTCGCCGTGATGTTCGGTGGCGCGATGGCTGGCATGGCGGGCGCTTACCTATCGCTTGTGTATACGCCCCTCTGGGCCGACAATATGACCGCCGGACGCGGCTGGATTGCGTTGGCGCTGGTGGTATTTGCCAGCTGGCGGGCGGAGCGGGTTATATTTGGCGCTTACCTGTTTGGCGCTGCGAGTATCATGCACCTGGTTTTGCAAGGTTTTAACCTCGCGGTATCACCCAATCTGTTAGCAACCATACCCTATGTGGCCACCATTCTAGTGCTAATAGCGCTGTCAACCAATCAGGCCAGGGTAAGAATGCATACGCCGGCAGCGTTAGGCAAACCGTTTCACCCAGGCGATTAACGCTAAAATTTTAGCATACGCCTAGAGCCGCTCAAGCTCCTACTATTCGACTCAAAACATCGAGGAATTTTGCATAATGGATGCGACACTAAAACGAACTGCTTACGCGCTGGTCGCAACCGCCGTACTGTGCTTCAGCAGCAGCGGATTAACCGCACCGTTAAAAGTAGCCTTTGTCTACGTAGGGCCCATTGGTCCTGCCGGCTGGACCCACTCGCACGACAACGGCCGTAAATATGTTGCCGAACAGTTGGGTGACCGGGTTAAAACCACCTATGTCGAAAGCGTCGCCGAAGGGGCCGACTCTGAACGCGTCATTCGCCAATTGGCCAAATCAGGTCATGGGCTTATTTTTACCATCTCTTTTGGTTTCATGAACCCAACATTAAAAGTCGCCAAAGACTTTCCCGATGTGGCCTTCGAGCACGTCTCGGGCTATAAGCGCGCCAAAAATGTCGGTACTTACTTCAACCGTATTTACGAGGCGCGCTATCTTACCGGTATCGTCGCCGGCAAAATGACGAAGTCCAATGTGGCCGGTTATGTGGCGTCATTCCCTATTCCGGAAGTTATACGCGGCATTAATGCCTTCACTCTTGGCATGCGCAGCGTCAATCCAAAAGCCCGCGTGAAAGTGAGATGGGTCAGCACCTGGTACGACCCGGGTAAGGAGCGCGAGACAGCGGAATCGCTAATTTCGCAGGGCGCAGACGTCATTACCCAGCACACCGACTCGCCCGGGCCGATCAATGCGGCCGAGGCCAAGGGTAAGTATGCTATCGGGTTCAATTCGGATATGTCGGTGTATGGTAAAAACGCACATCTGACAGCGGCGATACAAAACTGGGCACCGCTGTACCTGCAGAAAACGCAGGCTGTGCTGGACGGCACCTGGAAGTCGGAAGATATATGGAACAGTATGGCGGATGGCGCGGTCGACATCGCACCGCTGAGCGAAGCCGTTCCGGAAGACGTTGTCACGCTGGTCAATAGCAAAAAACAGGCTATTATCGACGGTACACTACGGCCGTTTACCGGGCCGCTAAAGAATCAAAAAGGCGAAGTTAAATTGCTTAAGGGAGAGACTATGAGCGACGCGGACCTGCTAGGTTTCAACTGGTTTGTTGAAGGTGTTGAGGGAAAGCTGCCAAATTAATTGAGCCTGGTGGTGTTGCTACACCGCTGGATTTACTCTTCGCTGTCGACTGTGCCGGCACCCGCAGCGGCAAAGTTCGCCAACGCATTGGCTATAGCATTTAAGCGCGCATCTGCACCCGTGAGATTGACGCGCTGAGCGATAAACAGCGGGTCGTTGTAGGTGATCGACACCCCTTCCCCATTCTCGCTGATCAAAAATTTCTGCGGCAAATCGATGGCGACTTCCTGCGTCGCCTGCATCAGCGGCGTACCGGCGTTGGGGTTACCAAACACAATCAACACCGGGCCATTGCGCCGTTTGCCTTCGCCGTAATCCAGAACCAGCGGTATACGAAATGCGCCACTGGCCTCAATGGCTTGCTGCAGGGCCTGCACGGTGTGTTGCAGCGAACGCTGACTGGTGACAGTGATCAAACCTGTCGTGCTGCCGCCAAACTGGTCGCTTAGCGCACTGGTTAAGTACAGACCAAGGTCATGGATGTGAAGTCTGTGCCGGTCGATTAAATAACCAACACGGTTGACGCGCAGCTGCACATCGCCATTTTCATCTTCAAAGATAAGATACTTAAACGGCAGGTCAATACCAACCGTATCGCTGCGGCGCAGCAGCGAGCGTTCCAGCAGCCTGGGTGGGCGCGCAAAAATAACCTGGGTAGGACGCAATTTGAGACCAACACTCTTAGCGCCTGCACTGTGATCAACCACCAACGGAATCTCAAAGCCCTGCTCTTGCAAGCGGTCGCTTACTATCTGTACGGCTGCGTCAACAGTCTCTGCCTGCTCGACTGTTGCTTCCAACGTGTTGGTTGCTGCCGTCGCCATGCCGGCACCAAGCAGCCAAACTGTAACGATTAAATAGACTGGAACTGTCGCTTTCATAGGTCAATCCTATATCATCCGCTTAAGTGGACTATCCGCCGCTTATATTCTAACTGGCCCGTACTACAAATGTCGTGCATAAATACCTAATGCAGTATTCTTGATTTCAATCAAGCCTTGGCGACGTAGTTGTAGCATTATATGCTGCTGAAAACTGGTGAATTTATTAAACTAACATTTGAGCAATGCTGCTCGTAAGGAGTTAAAACTATGACTGATATTCAGAAATTACTCGGTGACCAGGCACAAAGTCTTTTAAGTCATCGTTGCGAAACCATTTCCAGCGACCTGCTACAGCTACCGGGTGCAGATTATGTTGATCGTGTGGTAGCGCAAAAAGATCGCACACCAGCGGTATTGCGCAACTTGCAGTCGATGTACAACCACGGCCGGTTGGCCGGCACGGGTTATATGTCGATTCTACCCGTCGATCAGGGCATTGAGCACTCGGCCGGCGCTTCGTTTGCACCCAATCCACTGTATTTTGATCCGGAAAATATCGTAAAGCTGGCGCTTGAAGGCGGCTGTAATGCGGTCGCCTCGACCTTGGGCGTGCTGGGATCGGTGTGCCGCAGCTACGCGCACAAGATTCCGTTTATCGTCAAGCTTAACCATAATGAACTGCTGACCCACCCGGCAATCTATGACCAAACGCCGTTCGCCAGCGTTGAGCAGGCATTCGATATGGGTGCCGTCGCCGTTGGTGCCACCATCTACTTTGGCTCGGAGGAGTCGCGGCGCCAGATCCAGGAGGTGAGTCAGGCTTTCGCCCGTGCTAACGAGCTGGGTATGGTGACCATTCTGTGGGCTTACCTGCGTAACTCGGCCTTCAAAAAAGACGGTGTCGACTACCATAGCTCAGCTGACCTGACCGGGCAGGCCAACCACTTGGCGGCAACGCTTGACGCAGATATCGTCAAACAAAAGATTGCAACCAACAATGGTGGTTACACGGCTATTGGCTTCGGCAAAACCCACGATAAAGTCTACAGCGAATTAACCAGCGACCATCCTATTGATCTCGTACGTTACCAGGTTGCCAACTGCCTGATGGGCCGCGCCGGGTTAATTAACTCCGGCGGCGCCTCCTCGGGCAGCAGCGATTTAGCAGAGGCAGTACAGACCGCCGTTATAAATAAACGGGCCGGAGGAATGGGCCTTATTTCCGGCAGGAAAGCCTTTCAACGGCCAATGCAGGAAGGGGTTGAATTGTTAAATGCGATTCAGGATGTGTATTTGTCCAAGGATGTGTCAATCGCATAGGGGCAAATTTGGAGTTTCCATGCTGCCTTTGTATAGACTGCGTTTCTGTAATTATTCTGAAATTTGTTTGTGCAACAATAAAAGGCAGCAATGGCTACGGTGTTCTACTTAGGAATGGGAACGAAATAAGTCACGGTTTTGCGCCGGATTTTGTTTGTCTTCAAGGCGCGGTAACAGGCGCATAGTCGAACTATGTAACTGTTGCCGCAACGTAGAAGACGGACAAAAAGACAAGCAAGATCGGCAAGTTATTTCGTGATCGTTCCTTAGCCCGCATGACACCGCAACTTAATCGAGAAGCAAACCATGAAAAAACTGCATCTGGCAATAGCCACCAGGAACATCGAAGCCGCAGTTAAAGACTATAGCGAGCGTTTTGACTGCGAACCCTGTGTGGTTATTGCCGGGCAGTACGCACTATGGCGCACACAAGCTTTCAATATTTCGATTCGTTACAACTCATCGTGTGAACCTGGAAAGCTTAGACACATGGGCTGGGAAGATCCAAACGCTGTCGCTTTTTCACAAGACAAAGATGTAAACGGCGTTATTTGGGAAGCATTCACCGCGAAGCAACAAGCTAGAGAAATTGAAGAATTCCGGCCTGGCAGGGATATGTGCCCGAGTAACCGTTAGCAGCAAAGTGAATGGCTTGAATCATCATTGCGTCACTAAGCTCAACGGGCGCTGTGTACTGGGCTCAAAATAGGAAGACTTACCAAGTTTTCCGCCCGCTGCAGCGGACGCACATTCCTCAACACTCGAGTCCTCAAGTTGCTGCGCTATAATAGAGTCGATATCGATGCCCAACTGTGGCAGGCAGTCCAATATCCATTGTGCGTATTCTACATTTGCGGCGGTCAGTGACCACGGGCAACAGTGATTGCAACTAACGAACAGGTACTGCGCCTGCACGCCACGTTTTGCTCGCCGCTGGAATCGTTCACTCCTGAAAGTTTCGCGATTGATCTGCCGTGCTAGTGTATTTATGGCGTTAGCAATATTGCCCTGAATCTCCTCTGCCAAATCGGCGTGCTCGCTGTGTTGCGCAATTAATTTTTCCAGTATCGGGTCTAACAGTTCATCGACCGAAATAATCGACAGGTTTGCAATTGATGCGACATGCCGCACCGGCTTACCCTGTGCCAGACGCGCTTCTATTCCCCTCAAATACGCATTCAGCACTTCGCGGTAGCGGCGTAGGCCAAACAACTTGGTGACCCTGACATTGATACCTTCGCTAACGAGTTGCTGCATGGCGATTAAGCCAGCGCGTGTGGCCGGCACGTCACAATAGGCGTCACCGCTGTCGAGAGCAGCCCAGGCAGACTGTGCCTGCCTAATCAATTCATTCGCAGCGGCCAGCAAACGCGGGTCAACATGGCTTTTGTCGTCAGCAGAATTGTTGCGAAACTGGTACGCAAACTGCGTTGCCATTTGCGCTGTGAATGCCAGGTCGGTGTCAAGCAATACATCCTGCCTGACCGCATGGCTGGCTGAGTTAAAACGGGATAGTACTCTGTTCACAGGCATACCCTCATCAAGTTTACAATTCATAAACGCGATTATGTCTGGGCTGTCAAGATAAAAGTATTAGGGAAGTTACTTAGTTTGCAGCATAAACTGCGCGGTAGATCGACTGTTAATACAAATTGCTAGCACAGATTGCCAGAAAAGCTTGTCACCGCAGCGTTCTGGTGTTGGCAACATTGCAGTGGATAAGGGACGGTCACGAAATAACTTGCCGTTCTCGCTTGTCTATTTGCCCGTCTTCTTTGTTGTGGCAACAGTTACATAGTTCGACTATGCGCCTGTTACCACGCCTTGAAGACTGACAAATATCCGGCGCAATACCGTCCAGTTATTTCGTTCCCATTCCTAAGGCGGCGGGATAGTCAAATCCGAGATTTCGTCTTAAGGTTAAAAATTAAAACCCGTCGCCAACTTAGTGTGGTGTAACGAATAAAGCGTTCATATAGCTTTATTCGTTAGACCACACTAGTTGACGACGGGTAGTAAGCCGCTTGCATCGAATAGCACTTAGTGATGAATCACGTTCGCTAGGTGCTCTCCAGGCTTACCGGGTAGCGCTACTTTAAATAGGCTTCCAACTCGTCTGTTCCACCGATATGCTTGCCATCAATAAACACTTGCGGGAAGGTGTCCGCGCCGGCAATCGCACGCATCGAGCGGCCGCTGATTTCACGGTTCAAAACCAGTTCGTCGAACTCTATATCGAGCTCGCGTAACATAGCCTTAGCTTTTGCGCAAAATTCGCAGCCACTGCGCGTAAGCAATGATACGGCCAACGGTTTCCTGGCATCCGCATTGATGTAGTTCAACATCGTATCGGCGTCCGACACCTCGAACGGGTCGCCAGGCTTGTTCGGCTCGATGAACATTTTTTCGATCACACCGTCGCGTACCAGCATGGAGTAGCGCCACGAGCGCATACCAAAACCCAGGTCGTCTTTATCGACTAACATGCCCATGGCCTCGGTAAACTTGCCGCTGCCGTCCGGCAACATTTTTACGTGCTGTACGTTTTGGCTCTCTGCCCATGCGTTCATCACGAATGTATCGTTGACCGAAACGCAGACGATATCGTCCACGCCGTTGGCTTTGAATACAGGCGCCAGCTCATCGTAACGCGGTACATGCGCCGATGAACAGGTTGGTGTGAAGGCACCGGGCAAGGAGAATACAACAACCGTTTTACCAGCAAAAACATCGTCGCTGGTCACATCACGCCAGGCGAAATCTTTACGCGTTTTAAAGGTGACTGCTGGTACTTTTTGCCCTTCTTTGTTGTCTGACATAGGTTTACCTCTGTTGCTATATAAAATTGGTGAAGTGGTTTACGTTACTCTTCGAGCATGCTGCGCAGCATCCACGCAGTTTTTTCGTGTATCTGCATGCGTTGGGTCAGCAAATCGGCACTGGGTTCATCGCGCGCTTTCTCGACAACAGCGAAAATACTGCGCGCGGTGCGCACAATAGTTTCCTGACCTTCGACCAGGTTGGCTATCATTTGCCGGGCGTTTGGCGTGTCGTCGTCTTCTACAATGTCTGTCAGCTTCGCGTAGGCCTTATAGGTGGCAGGCGCCGGCATATCAAGCGCACGTATGCGTTCGGCTATCTCGTCCACTGCAGTCGCAAGCTCCATGTACTGCTGCTCAAACATTAAATGCAGCGTGTTAAACATTGGTCCGGTGACGTTCCAGTGATAGTTGTGAGTTTTTAAGTACAGCGTGTAGCTGTCTGCCAGCAACTTTGACAACCCGTGCGCTATCTCGATGCGCTGGCTTTCCGGAATGCCTGTGTTAATCATAGTATGTCTCTCCTCATTGCTAAGGTGCTAATGATAGCGGCTGCAAATGACAGCGTAAAACAGATTATTTCTTTCAATACGATCTATTTTATCGAATATGAAAAACGCCGCCACTGAAGCCATGTATTGACGCCCTACTTGATCGTAATCAAATGTGAACTTAGCGCAGACGTTAGACTCTGCAAACCATTAAAGGAGGGTATTATGATACGCATTGCAATCAACGGTATTGGCCGAACTGGGCGGCTGATGTTACGTGAACACAAGCTGGATCAATATGAAAACCTGCAGGTCGTCGCTATTAACGATGTGGCCGAGCTTGACGATCTGGTTTACCTGACCCGATTTGACTCGGTACACGGCAAGCCGCCTTTTGCTGTCAGCACAAGCGGCGAGAATATGCTGCTCGGTGATCAGGAAGTAAAAGTGCTTTCCGAACCCGACCCTGCCAAATTGCCGTGGGGCGAGCTGGACATTGACGTGGTTATCGAATGTACCGGTAAGTTCACCGCCAGAGCCGACGCGCAAAAGCACATCGACGCGGGAGCCAAACGCGTCATTATCGGCGCGCCGTCGAACGATGCTGACTTTGTGGTGGTCTGCGGCGTCAACGATCAGGACTTAGACCCCGACAAACACCATATTATTTCAAACGCTTCTTGTACCACCAACTCACTGGCACCGCCGTTGAAAGTGCTGCTTGACGAATTTGGTTTAGAGGAGGTGTTGGTCACTACGGTACACGCTTATACCGTATCGCAGGCGCTGTGTGACAAACCGGCGAAAAAAATGCACCGTGGCCGTGCTGCCGCCTTGTCGCTTATTCCGACCACTACCGGTGCCGACAATGCAACCCAACAAGTGATTCCCGAGTTAAAGGGGCGCATCAAGGCGCTGTGCATTCGCGTGCCGGTACCGGACGGTGCCATCACCGATATCAGCGCGCGAGTAACTAAACCGGTGACCGCCGAGAGTGTCAATAAGGCCTTTCAGAACGCCGCTAACGGTGCTATGCAGGGCGTGCTGGGCTACAGTGAAGATGAACTGGTATCCATCGATATTATCGGGGAACCCGAGTCAGCCATCATTCACGCGCAATCGACCGCCGTCGTTAACGACCACTTCGTGAAACTGCATGTTTGGTACGACAACGAATACGGTTACGCGCGCCGCGTGCTGGATGTTGCGCAGAAGCTGGGCAATTAATTAGTGGTCAGGCTTTAGGACAGCCGACCGTATAGAGTAACGAGGTGCCGCAGCCGCCCTGCCAGTGGTTGCGGCACGTCTTCCCACTTAAACCGCCACGACCAGTTGCCCGCCTGTACAGTGCCCGGCGTGTTCATGCGCGCTTCACTGCCGAGTTCTAACAAGTCTTGCATTGGCACCACTGCCAGCTTTGCAACCGAGCGCCAGGCGCTTTGCATAAGCGTCCACGGCATCGCCACATCATTCACCGCATAATAATCGCGCAACCTGGCTGCTGTCTCACCCGGCAACTGCGCATACCAACCGCAGCTGGTGTCATTGTCGTGCGTTCCAGTATAAACCACGCTATTGAGCTCATGGTTGTGTGGTAGATAAGGATTAGCAGCGTCACTGTCGAAAGCGAACTGCAGTATTTTCATACCGGGCAACAAAAACTGCTGCCGCAACGCGTCGACATCTGGCGTTATGGTGCCGAGGTCTTCGGCAATCCACGGCAACTCACCAAAATCAGACTGCAATATTGTCAGCAGCTCTTCACCGGGAGAATTGACCCACACACCGTGTTCAGCCGTTTTATGCTCGGCTGGGATGACCCAGGTCGCCGCGAAGCCGCGAAAATGATCGACCCGCAGTACATCTACCAGACTCTGCTGGTGCGCAACGCGCGCGCGCCACCAGGAAAAGTTATCACTGCGCATGTGCTCCCACGCATACTGCGGATTGCCCCAATGCTGCCCGGTGGCGCTAAAATAGTCTGGCGGAACACCGGCAACCACGGTCGGGCCACCCTGCGCATTAAGCTGAAATGCCTGCGGATTAGCCCACACATCGGCACTGTCATGCGACACAAAAAAAGGTAGATCTCCCACCAGGCTGACGTCGCGCTCGCGTGCGTAGTGACGCAGCTCGCTCCATTGTTGAAAAAAGACAAACTGGGCAAACTTAATAGCGCGGATTTCTTCAGCCAAGCGCTGTTCTGCCGCTGCCAGCGCATGGGGTTGCCGACGCTTTAAATTCTCCGGCCACTGCGTCCAGGATGCGCCCTGCGTTTCTCGACGCAGCGCCTCAAACAGAGCAAATGCTTGTAGCCAATGTGCATGCTGATCGACAAAGCCCATAAATTTCTGCTGCGCATCGCTGCCTTCCTGCTCGCACACGTTGCTACAAGCCTGGCGCAATAGCGTTTGCCGGTTAGCGTTTGCAGCATAAATATCTTCAGCCACTAGCCAGCCGCAGTCCGCCAGCAAGTCCAGGTCAATGAGGTCGGGATTGCCAGCGAATGCTGACGTGCTTTGGTAAGGCGATCGGTCGGGTCCGGTTGGGCCAAGCGGCAATATCTGCCATATGCTGATGCCGGCGGTGGCGAGGAAGTCGACAAAATTACGCGCCTCATGGCCTATTTCACCTGCTGCGCGAGGGCCCGGTAATGACACGGGATGCAGCAGCACCCCCGCGGTCCGGCGCGACATCAGACTTTGCATTGTTGGCCCCGTCGCGCGAATACAGTAATCGCCGGTAGCGTAAGCAGCGCAATCTTCAGCAGGTTTCCCGTTATCATGTTAGTGGGAACAACGCATGCCACCACCCCCTCTGACAAGCCCCATGCAGTGCAATGGCGCAGGTCGCGCACTTGCGAGTATAAAACGACTTTTAACGGGCTACTTGCCATCGACTTTCCAATATTCACTGCAAAATTCACTGTAATTCCCTAAGCACAATAGTACCGTGTCTTAGCCTAACTAACCAAATGGCAGCTGTATTATTTGCTGCCGGCCTGGGCGTGACCTGCAGCGTGCAGCTGCAAGGCGCAAGACCACAAGCAATAAATAGAGATGCCCTTTATAATGACACCGTGTTCGATATTTTGCAGAGAAAAGACATGATAAAACCGTTAGTACAGATTCTCATGCTTGCCAGCATGGGCACACTGACAGCCGGCGTTGCTGCCGAGCCCACCAAAATTAGCGTACAGGTGCTGGCACGTGATGCCAAGTTTGTGGGTACCAGTTTGGGTGGCGCCCGCGTGGTGCTAGAGAATATTGAAACTGGTGAGGTGCTGGCCCAAGGTGTGACAGCTGGCGGCACTGGTGATACGCCGCTCATTATGCAGCGCGATCGCAAGCGGGGCGGGAGTTTAGCGAGTGAGGGCAGCGCGCGTTTTGACGCGACGCTGGATATCAACGCGCCAACCAAAGTGCGCGTCACCGCGACAGGCCCCCAGGCTGAGCTTGATTCTGCCAACAGCGTGTCGGCTACGCAGTGGGTGTTACCTGGTAAGTCAATTACGGCAGGCAATGGCTGGCTGTTGGAACTGCCCGGCCTGCTGGTCAATCTGGATAGCACGCCAGGCAGCGTGCGGCTGCAGAATGGCAAAGCCGAGCTTGAGGTGAGCGTTAACGTACAAATGATGTGTGGCTGCGAGTTGCAGCCAAAAGGCGTATGGGACAGCGAGCAGTTTGAGATTGTTGCCCACGTTGCGCGGCAGAATGGCAAAGTGCAGCAGGAAGTGCACAAAGTTGCGCTGGCGTATGCCGGCAAACCCAGCACATTTACAGCAAAAATTCCGCTGCAGAACGCCGGTGATTACACCCTCTCGGTATGGGCCCACCAACCAGCCACGGGCAATAGTGGCGTGGCGACAAGGCAACTTTCGGTAGTCGATTAAGTCGAAGCGTTACGCTATCGCACTTTTCCGCAGCATGAAACACCGCCGTTTTGCCTTGCTATTTGCCCTGCTCGCTCCACTGACGCTGACCGGGGGCTTCCAGTGCTTTTACTCCGACAATTCGAGCTCCGACTTTGATCGCATCTTTATTGGTACCGATGGCGAGCTGATGGTTATTGTGTCGTCGCGCAAGCAACGGCAAACACCAATCGAGGGCCTCAACGTTGTGTTTTCGGCAAGCGCAAGCCAAACCGACAGCAGTGGCCGGGTCACCGTTCCCCGACGTAGCGTCAGCGATTTTTATATTGGCGATATCTTTCTCGGCTCAACTTCGATTCGCGACGGTCGCGTTGGCATTGAACAAATAGTTGGCAGGGAGGCGGACAGCAGCGCGATACCAGTGAATGTGTTACGCCTGCTGCTGTCGCTGGACCGCTTCCGCAGCGACAACCGTATTACCATTCCAGTAGCAGTAAACCGCAGCGCCGTGCTGACGAATCCGCAGGCGGCGGTTTATATTGAAGCGCTTGATTTCGCCAACACACCGGCATTTGAAAACGCCGCGGCCAATTTACTGGCGGTATTAACGGCAGACTATCCATTCACGGTCGAACTGGTTAGCGTTGCGGCGGCAGAGGATGCTTTTTAAGCGTCAATCTCGGCGTATCAGTCGTATGGAAACCTGGCGTCGCCCTCGTCATAGTTAAACTTGAGCGCGAATTTTTGCCGCTTGCCGATGTAGATAACGATACCGTGCCGGCCAGACTCCAGATCATTAATGTACTCAAAACGTTTCGACTGCTTTAATTCCGGCTTATCGATGCGCTGACCAATCACGATGACCTCTTCTATCGGTAGTTCCGCTTCGGGTAGCGAGATCTGAATACGCTGCATCCCCTGCTTCATCTCGGTAACAGAATCTATGCGCGCTCCCATTTTTTTTTCTTCAAAGCCCGCCTGCGGAGACAGCCAGTCGGTGTCATAAGAGGAGTCCTCGGCCGAACTTGAGGACGCAAAGCACATTAACAGAAAAACTGCGGCGGTTTGAATATACGCTTTCATATCACCATCCTTAAACAGCGAGCAAAAAAGAACGCTGTGAAGTATAACTTTTTGCTTGCCTATAGTTACAGCGCATACGGGCACATTAGCACATGCTTAATCGTAACGAATTGATTTGCATCAAGCACTGCGTTACGGCAATTGGTTAAACTACCAGTTAGTTATCGACTGCCGTAATCAGCCAATGTCTAATTCGTTGTAACGATGCACGGAATCAATCAGGCACATCTTATGGTTAACACACTTCGCACTATCGCGCTGCTCACCTTCCTGCTGTGGACGACTGCCTGCACCACGTTAACGACGGGTTCCGAATGTTATATTGACGAACAGCTGTTGACGGGCTATCAAACCTTTAGCTGGATTAGCGACGATGCGCTTACCGTGTACGACGAAACACAGTACGTTAGTCCGTTGATGATCGAACAGATCATTAATGGAATTCAAAACGGTTTTGAAGACGCCGGTTACAGCGTAATCGAAAGCGAAGACGATGCAGACTTTTTGGTGTCAGCGGTAATCACCACTCGCCAGACCCGGGAAGATACGATTTATTTCCCGGCAAAAAGCCCCGATGCCTTGAACAGTATTGAACGCGGCGACGTGCATCTGAAAGCAAAAGTCAGCGGGTTTTTGGCCGTAGACGTTTACGACGGCACCACCGGTCAACCCCTGTGGCGCGGCTGGGCTGAGAGGCCGCTGGACATCTCCGATCGGAAAAATGCCAAAACAATCATTCGTCAGGCGGTGACAACCATCATTGCGCAGTTTCCGGCGCGATGATAGCAAGCCTGCAGTGTACACTTGCGTGCATGCCACCTGCATCGAATGCCGCCACTGTACTGTATAGCGCAGATGATTGGCCTCGGCGCGCAGCGATATCTATAATGCACTACGCAGCAAAAGCGCCTGTGGCATCGTGCTTCAACCTATCCGGAGCCTCTACCTATTGAACACCGCCTTTATAACTCATACTGATTGCTTAAAACATGAAATGGCCGAGGGCCATCCAGAATGCCCTGCGCGCCTGGGCGCGATCAATGATCAGCTTATTGCATCTAGTCTAATGGATTATTTGCGCCACTTCGAAGCGCCCAAGGCGACCATCGCCCAGCTCGAACGCTGCCATGATCGGCTATACATCGCTGAGATTATGGCGGCGTCGCCGCGTGAAGGCCTGGTCAATATTGACCCCGACACAAGCATGAACCCTTATACCGTTGACGCGGCGCTGCGGGCTGCGGGGGCGGCAGTGCAGGCCACAAACCTGGTACTTAACGGCGAAGTGCAAAACGCGTTTTGTAATGTGCGGCCGCCGGGCCATCATGCCGAGCGCCACCAGGCCATGGGTTTTTGCTTTTTCAATAACATCGCGGTCGGCGCGGCGCATGCGCTGGCGGAACATGGGCTTGATCGCGTTGCAATACTCGACTTCGACGTACACTACGGCAACGGCACCGACAATATATTTGAGCATCAGCCAGAGGTGATGGTGTGCTCATCATATCAGCACCCTTTATATCCTTATAGCGGTCGTGAGACGATCGACGGCCACTTGATCAACGTTCCCCTCGCTAGAGGCACTGGCAGCGCGGACTTCAGAGCGTCCATCGAAGCCACGTGGCTGCCACAACTGCACGCCTTCCGCCCGCAAATGGTGTTTATCTCGGCCGGCTTCGACGCCCACGTCGAAGAGGAGCTGGCCGACCTGACTCTTGCCGAACCTGACTACGTCTGGCTTACCAGGACTGCCATGGACATTGCCGACCGTTACGCCGATGGGCGCATCGTTTCCGTACTTGAAGGCGGCTACTCGTTGAACGCGCTGGGCCGCAGCGTGGCAGCGCATCTGCGCACCTTGATGGCACTTTAGAAGTCCCCGGCACCAGGCTTATGCATCAGCCTTATCTTTTCGCTTGTCTTCGCGCAGGGTTTTAAAATAGTTTATGCGTACGGCGTACGGATCGATCATGCCATCCCAGGTTGCCGACAATACGTTGCCGATTTCGCGCAGCGTCTCACCGCTGCCCTTCAGGCCGTTATTGATCACTCGGTAGGGCAGACCTAACAACCCAGCCGTGCTCTCTTCGCGGTTGTCTTTCGAGGCTCGCACGGTGCTCTTGCATTGGCTGCTTACATGGCGCTTGCACACCTCCCGGATTTCATTGAAACCGTCAACACCGGCTTGCGCACTCTCGACCAATGCCTCAACGCTAAATAGCTGCACCTGTGCAAATTCCGCAGCCGCTTCTTCAGATCCGTCTTTAATATAGCTTGCTAAACTTTTGTATTTGCTTGTATTTGTCTCGGAGAATACCGGGTCTTCAACTACATGCAGAGATTTGTTGATGGCCTGCCAGTCGCTTTCCTGTAGATACTTTTTGGCCGCCGGAAAGACTTCCCCCTCCTCCAGATCGATGTGTGCACGATAAAATTCGACATAACTTTGCAAATCCTGGCGTAGCTGATTGCGCATCGGTGTTTGCTTGCCGGCACATATCGCGTTGACCTTTTTCAATAGGAATTGTGTCTCGCGGGCCATGTCCTTATGCTGGGCTAACAACTCTTCTACGGCACTGATGCTGGCATGATGGCGTTTAACCAGCCGTTCGTAGATGATATCTTCCAGCGGGTGATGAAACTCGTCGGGGTAGTTGGCAATATAGTCCAACATGTCACTGAGGATGCGGTAGTCTGGTTTGCTGCCGGGTGCCAACTGTTTGATTTGCTTTTCGAGGCTGTTTTGCAGGACGGCAATATACTTATGTTCGTTGTGCAGCGTACGCATAATGCCAGAAGCCAACTTGGACAACGGTTTGTTGCCGGCTTGTGCATTTTCAGCCTCTGTGGCAGGGGCTTTTATGCGGGCAACGGGGCGTGCTTTCGGTACGCTGCGTCCGCCAACTTTACGTGCTGCGTCGATTGCGGTTTTTTTCTTCCGAACGCGTTTCGCTGCTGGCTGCTTGTTTTGAGTCGCCATTGTGTGACTTCCGTTTAAATACGTTCAGTTTAGGTGAGTACAGACCACAGCGAGTTGATCTAAATCAAACTAGAGGAGGTTTAAAAGCTTACTCTCGCAGGCGTATGCGAGCGCCGTCGGAAAGTGTTGCATCGGGGTGAATAATGATCTGTTGACCCACCTCAAGCCCCTGCACAATTTGCGCTCTAAGGCCGTTTTGTGCGCCTGCCTCTACCTCGTGCAGGCGAGACCTACCACCGGCGGCGACAAATACCGCCCAGCCACCGCCGTGACGGAACAAACTGGCATTGGGTATTTGCAACACGTCATCCGCCTGCCAGACAATAAATGCGGCTTCAATGCGATAACCGTCACCCAGGCTTTGCCAGGCCACGCGCGGCGCGGTGATATCAACAATCACCCACACCCGCTGTTCTTCAACCCCCAACGCGGAAATTTTGGTTTCGCCTACCGGTTCGACCCTTCTAACACGACCGGCCAATGGCGGCCCTCCCCAACGATTGATTGTTACCGCCATGTCGGGTTTGATACGCACCGCGTCGAAGCTCAGCACGTCGACGGCAATTTCCAGGGCTGCCGGATCGCCAAGCTCCAGTAAAGCTGCGCCGGCAGGCACCACGCCTTCGCTTTTGCGATTGATTTTTAACACTGAACCAGTAATCGGCGCCCTAATGGCCACGCGTTCCTTTAGTACAGCGCTGGAATCGTCCGCTGCCGAATACTGCAGCGCGGTATTGGCCGCATCGAGCTGGTAACGCGCCACGTCAACGGCAAACTCGGCCGAACGTAATACCGCTTCGCTTCGCTGTTTTGTGCTGCGCGCCTGAAGTAGCTCCTGTTCCGACACAAAGCTTTTCTGCTGCAGGCGCAGGCGCTTTTGGTATTCAGATTGGGCAAACTCCGCGTCTGCCCTGGCGGCTGAGACGCGCTCCCTGGCTTCCGACAACGCAGCATTTGACGCCGCTACCTGTGCCTCGGCCTCGGCACGTCGGCGCGGGTCAAGCACAGCAGAGCGCAGCGGTTCCAATTCGCCGAGCAGCTGGCCTTGCGCGACGAGGTCGCCAACATCCAGGTTCAGCCGCTGCACATAGCCGGCAACCGGTACTGAGACCACGAACCGATCGATCACCCGTGTTACGCCCTCTTCTTCAACCGTGATCGCCAGCGAGCCGCGCACCGCTTCGCTAACCTCGACCAGTTGTGGCTGCGGGCGCAAGCCCAGAAACAGCAACAGCAGCACCACGGCTGCCACCGCGCCCCAGCCCATGTAACGCTTGTTATTAATGTGCTCACTCCCGCGTTTTCAATACTTCAACCAAATTCAGCGCGCGCAATTTGCGCCACACAACGGCCGCCGACAACAAAGTTGACACCAACACCACCAGCGCCGACAGCGCAAATGTGTTGGGCGCCAGTACCAGTGGAATACGGTACAGCTCGGAGTCGAAGCTGAACGCCATCCAGGCACACAGGCCGGCGCCTATGACAAAACCCAGCGGAATGGCCAGTAAAGTCAGCAGCGCCAGCTCGCCAAACAGGATATACGCCACTTCGCCATGGGTATAACCCAATACTCGCAAACTGGCGAGTTCACGGCTGCGCTCCGCGAGGTTGATGCGCACGGTGTTGTACACCACGCCGAAGGCGATAATGCCGCCGAGCAGGCTGTTGACCAGCGCGAATACCAAAATCATGCGGTCCATTGTTTCATTAAACAACTCGACCACCGTAGTACGCAAGTTGATGCCGGCGACGCGCGGCATAGCGCGCAGTTGCCGATAGATTTCACTTGCCTGGTCCAGGTCGATACTCAGCAAGGCGCTGCTGATGACCGGCCCCTCGCGCAGCAAGGTGTTGAGATCGGTCTGGCGCATGTACACACCGAGGCCAAGAAACTGCTGCGACAAGGCGGCTAAAGGCACGCTGCGCAGGGGTTGCTTGCCCTCCAACACCTCCACCTCAATCTGGTCGCCCGGTTTGGCACCCAGCCGCTCGGCGAGGCGCTCGGTGAGCATCAAACCGTTCGCCGGTATCGCGACCGGTTCGAGATCGGTGTCGAGCACCGCCTGCAACTGTCGGTTGTCCGGCAAACCCTGGATGGCGGTGAGATAACTGCGCTGTTCATGGCGCAGCCGCACGGACACACTGCGTTGCCCTTCGGCATACTGCACGCCGGGTATATTGCGTAGCGAATACAAAGCTCTTTGCGAGGAGGGTTCGGTAAAGCTGACATCCAGATCCTGCTGCTGGGCGAGCTTGAACTGCACATGCAGGATGAAGTTGACGGCATCGCCCTGAAAATTGCCAACCATCATAATCGCCGTGGCCATGGCGATGCCGAGCACGGACAAAGCGCTTTTATCTGGCTTGCGTTCGAGGTTGCGCAACATAATACGCGATGCCTGCGACAAACTTGACTGCAAACCAAGCCGCTCGATCAGGGTTTGCCGAAATTTATGCGGCGCTTCGGGCCGCATCGCCTCCGCCGGCGGTAAGGCGGCGGCGCGCAACACCGAACGCAGCGTACCTGCCAGCGCGGCGGTTAGTGTGAGCAAGGCAATGCTCGCCAGCAGCAGCGGATGTGCGCCATAAAGTAACACCGGGAACACGTAGAAGTCTGCGTAGAAACGCGTCAGCCCATAGCCCAGGTAAATACCCAGCGCATCGCCCACTACAATGCCGATGCCGGTAATGACTAACACCAGTTGCGCGTAGTGCCACGCGATCGCGACATTGCTATAGCCAAAGGCTTTCAATACGGCGATGATTTCACGCTGGGTATTGATCAACCGGGTTAATACCACGTTGAGCAGGAACACGGCGACCCCAAGAAAAACCAGCGGAAACATCAACGCCATGGCTTGCAATCCCTGAAATTCGCTTTTCAGAAATTTGTTGGAAAACTGCTCTTCGCGGTCATAGGCACCCAGGCCGCCATAGCGCTTTAACAGCGGATCAAGACGCGCTATTACCTCTGCCGCGGAACTGCCAGCCTGCAGTTGCAGCGCAACGTCGTTAAACGCACCGTCCATATCGTAGGCGGTCGCCAGCGGCTGACGCGCCATCCACAGCACGCTGAAGTGCTTGTAATCGGGAAAGAACGCGCCGGGTGCAATCTGGTAAATGTATTCCGGCGACAGGGCGACCCCGACGATGCGCAGCTTGCGGTAGCGACCGTTGAGGATGGCGACCAGCAAATCGCCCGGCTCTAGCGAATGCGCGTCGGCAAACGAGGAGCCTATCAACACCTCATTGTCACGACGGCTGTCGGGCATGCGGCCGCGCATTAGGTGCAGGCGATTCAGACGCGGTGCGCTATCATCCGGCACCGACACCAGTCTGCCGGTAATGGGATCGGCAAAGCCAGGCAACTGCAGGTTAACGCCAACGACCACGCGGGTATCGACTGCGGCCACGCCGGGAATGTCCTGCAGGCGTTTTGCGTAGCGTTCCGGCGCACGCTTCAAGCTGGCAAACACCTGCGCAAAGCCATAATCCCGGTAGTAGGCGTCGCGTGTTTGCTGCAGCGACTGGTAGGTCGATACACTCATCACACAGACACCGACGCCGCCCATGATCACGCCGATAATTGCCAGCGCCTGACCGCGCATCGCCCACAGCTCGCGCCACAGTTTGCGCTGCAGGGCGGTTAATATCACCAGCTTATGTCGGCGGGTTGCAGCGGCTTTGCATTGCTGTGAATAGCGCTGATGCTGCCGTCGGTAAGCTGCACCACACGATCCGCCATCGCAGCGATACCAGCGTTGTGAGTAATCAGCGCCGTGGTCGTGCCCAGTTCGCGATTCACATGCGCCAGCGCCTCCAGCACAATCACCCCGGTTGCGGAATCGAGCGCGCCGGTTGGCTCATCGCAGAGCAGCACCTGCGGTCGTTTCGAAATCGCTCTGGCGATCGCAACGCGCTGCTGTTCACCACCGGATAACTGCGCGGGAAAATGGTCCAGCCGGTCGGTCAGGCCAACCTGTGCCAACGCCTCCTCCGGGCGCATGGGATCACGCGCAATCTCGGTGACAATGGCAACGTTCTCCCGCGCCGTGAGGCTGGGCACCAGGTTATAGAATTGGAAGACGAAGCCTACATGGTGGCGGCGGTAAGCGGTAAGCTCCTGCTCGCTGGCATGGCTCAGGTCGCGGCCGCAATAGCTGACGCTGCCGGCGCTGGCGGTGTCCAGCCCGCCGAGGATATTCAACAAGGTGGACTTTCCAGAGCCGGAGGCGCCAAGCAACACTACCAATTCACCGGCGTACAGCTCCAGGTCAATGCCGCGTAAGGCATGTACCTGCACTTCGCCCATTTGGTAGACCTTGGTCAAACCAATGGCGGAAAAAACGATATCTCGCCGCACCTAGTGTAGTGTCCCCGACGATCAGGTTGCGCCAAAATTACCCTGCTTTGCAACAGACCGCTGTGTCGCTTCCGGCATATACTGGCGAATTCGCGCCAGCAGAATATCATTAACCAGAGGTTTGTCGATCACGTCAACGGCACCGGCGTTGAGGGCCCTGGCTTTGAAGGCGTTGTCGGAGTGGCTGGAGATCAATACCGTTGGTATATTAATGTTGCGCTCCTGCAGGCACTGCAGGAACTTGAATCCCCAATCTTTTCCTGCATCGAAATCAACGACCAAAAAACCACGGTCGAGATCATTGCCTACAGCAAAAAACTCGTCGGGACTAGTGAAGCCACACACTGACAGTCGCAAAATGCTCAACAGCTCGATCAAACCGCCGAGTATGGCTCTATCTGATTCTATAATGTAGATCGTGCCCAAAACTGCTTTCCTTGAGTCCCGTCCGAGTAATAATAGTTATTTATCAACTGCCTCTACTTGTTGAAGGCAGTCTATCGGAGGACTTCAGGACAACGTAATTAGATAAACTACGTAGTGGTCTGCGGCAATCACTACACTGGCGCCAGCTCGGCAATGAGCTTCATGCGCACCAACTGCGCCAGCGACTTCGCCGCCATTTTTTTCATCACATGGGCGCGATGTACCTCTACCGTACGGTCACTGATTGCAAGCTCAATGGCGATAACCTTGTTAGCCTCGCCTGCGGTGATGCGCTGGAACACCTCGAGCTCGCGCTCGGTTAAATTCTGCAGCTTCATCAAAATGGCTGCGCGCTCATACTGTTGATGGCGTATGCCTGACTCCATCGCCAGCGCTTCGTTAATACGATCGAGCAACTCCTGTTCGCGAAACGGTTTGCGAATAAAGTCGTGCGCACCGTTACGCATGGCTTCAACGGCCATGGGAATATCACCGTGGCCGGTGATAAATATAATAGGCAGGAGAACATGATTTTCTATCAGCTTTTCCTGCAACTCCAGCCCACTCATGCCGGGCATGCGAATATCCAGCACCAGACATCCGCCGCTAATGCCATCGTAAGCAGCAAGAAACGCCATTGCCGATGCAAAGGTTTGGCAGCGTAGCCCTACCGTATCGAGCAGCAAAGCGAGGGCATCCAATACGGCTTCGTCATCATCAACAATGTAAATGGTTTGCTGCGAATCTTGCATGTTATACGACTCTTTGTTCAACTTTTGCTAAGAGGCTGTGGCTAAGCGGCACTGGCTACTCAACCATACTTGAGTCACCCGGGCTATGCCGCTGTAACGAATTGTTAAATCGTTGGCAGAGTAAAACAAAAAGTAGCGCCCGCGTCGACATTATTGGCAAATCTTAATTCACCATCATGCGCTTCAATGATGGCTCGACTGATGGGCAAGCCCATGCCAATGCCCTTGGGTTTGGCACTTGCGAACGGCTCAAATAGAGCATCAGTCAATTCAGCAGCAATGCCTGGGCCGTTATCACACACCAAAATCTCGACTTCTACTCCCTGGTTTAGGCACTGGGTAGCAACGGTAATTTCACCCCCACTACTCTGCGCATTTTGGCTAATAGCGTCCAGGCTGTTACGCAACAAATTAAGCATCACTTGTTGAATCTGAATCGCGTCGCAATAAACCTTGGGCAAGCTTGCCTGCAAATCCAGCGTCAACTCAATGTTGCGCATGTTGGCGTCTTTTTCAATGATTTTACACACTTCAGCTAGCAAGGCGTTGCAGTCAGCGGTTTCGCGCGCTGGTACCTGCCTTCTCGCCAGCCGTTGGACTCTTTCAATGACACCGCCGGCACGCCGCGCCTGAGCCGCGAGTTTTTCCAGCACGTCTGGCAGACGCTCCAGTTTTCCGGCTGCCAGCAGGCGCATGCCAGAGTCGGCATACACCGAGATAGCGGTCAGCGGCTGATTGATTTCGTGGGCAATTCCAGCCGACATTTCACCGAGCACGCTCATTCGGCCGACCTGCGCCAAACGTTCCTGATTCACCCGGTTCATTTGTTCTGCCAACAATTGCTCGGTCTGATCCATCACCTGCGCAATTAGCAAGTGCGGTCTGCCCCACTCATCGTGGGTAACGGCGTTAAAAATTTCAACGTGCAGTTCGTCACCATTCTTCTTGATATAGCGGCCGCGGCGGCGAAAGTGCAAAAGCTCACCTTGCGCGGCGGCCTGCGTTAGCTGCATGATGTCCTTCCAGTCTTTCGGGTGCGACAACTCCAGCTTTGACATTTGTTCCAGCTCTTTCACGCTGTAACCTGTCATCTCACAAAACATCTTGTTGGCCTGCAGAATTTCGCCACTCAGGCGGGACACCGTGATGCCCAGCGGCGCCTGGTCGATTAACGCTTCAAGCTGTTCGTTCTTTAGCAGCAACTCCTCCTGCACCGCCTTAACCTGGGTGATATCGCGCACAATGCCAGTGAAACTGCGCTCACCGTTGACATTCACTTCGCTGAGCGAAAGATACATGGAAAACTGTTCACCATTCTTGTGTAAGCCACTGATCTCACGGCCGCTGCCGATGACTCTTTTCTCACCGGTGCGTAAATACCTCGCCACATAGTTGGCGTGATCATCGCAGAATGGCGGCGGCATCAACATCTTCAGATCATTGCCGATCACCTCCTCGGCCGCATAACCGAACATGTTTTCAGCGGCGCGGTTAAACGACACCACCGTGCTGTGCTCATCGATGATAATGATACCTTCTGCGGCGGTATCCATGACCGCTGCGTCGTATGCCTGTTGTCGCTGCAGCTTGGCCTGAATATGTTTTAGTTCGCTGATATCCGTCAAGGTGCCTATCAGGCCGGTCATGTTGCCGTGGTCGTCATACTCGGGCGCGGCGTCGGCTACTATCCAGGCGATGCTGCCATCGGCGCGCACAAAACGCTGCTCACTGCGCTCGGTAATATGCGTTTGGCGCATTTTTGCAACTGACTGCTGGACCTTTGCGCGATCTTCCGGGTGTACATGAGCAAAGCCGTGTTCGCTAATGACATCATCTTCACTCAAACCGGTAATGTTGCGGAATGCGCCGTTAACATAATTTAGCGTAGCGGCGTCGGCACTGGCGTGAAATATACCCACCGGTGCCAGTTCGGTGAGCGTGCGGTAGCGCGATTCGCTGTGGCGTAGCTGCGTTTCGGTGCTCTGCCGCTTCCTGATGTTGTAGATTAAGCTCCAGATGAAAGCGGCCTGTAATACGAACACGAGCGAGCCCAGCCACACCAGCAGCATGTTCGGACGATAGTACTTGGGCGGCTTGTTGAGAATAACCGCGCCTGATGGCAGTGCTTGCAGGTCGACGTTGTGCCGCTTTAATGCCGCATAGTCGAACATGGGGATATGACTATTGAGCAGGAACAATGGGATATCGTCGGCAGATTCGCCGCCAAGCACGCGCAGTGCCAGGCGCGCCGTATTGCGGCCACGGGTAGCGGCCGTTTCGACCACACCCCCGAGAACACCTTGCTGAATGCTAATATCCCACACCGTATAAACAGGGGCTGTGGTGCGAGTGGTAACGAATTTAATAGACTCATCGAGTGTGCGCAGCACGCCGGCGTTGTCGAACACCGCTGTCGCCAGCAGCACCACCGACTCCTCTGGCAGTTTGCCCAAGGCGGCACCCAGCTCGGCATAACTCCAGTCGTCGAGCGCGGTGATGGTCAAACCCTCTTTAGCCACCGCCTGTCTGGCGGCCTTGAGTTCTGCTAGCAGCTGCACGCCGACGGTTGAGGAGTCGAGCACGACGGCGATATTTTCGACGTCAGGATGAACTGACTTGATGAGCTCCAGCGTTTCCCTGATCGGTATGTAGTCAACAACGCCGGTGATCGCGGCCACCCCCTGCAACTCTCCCTCGCTCAGCTTGCGCACGCGGCAAAACACGATTGGCGCATTTGGCGCTATATCGGCACGATGCTGGATTAAAAACTGTAATGCGTCGCCGTCGGTGGCAATAAGCAGCGCAAAGCCGTGCTGATATTTACGTTTAACCGCCTGAGCCAGCTGCGGTGCCGGAGATCGGTTGAGGAACATCGTGCGGTCCAGATATTCGTACACTGGACGAACGGGTCGAGGTGCTGCGTCGAACTCTGCCTGTATGCCGGCTAAAGTCTCTTTGGTCCAGGCACTGGGAAACTGCGTGGAACTCAGAATAAACACATCTCTGGAGGCTAAGTTTGCTTGCTCCTGGGCAACATTATGGCTGCTACACAGCAGGCACAGCGCCAACAGTGACGACTTTGTTATTGCCGCTAGTACTGCCGAGCTGGAGTTCACCGGCGCTATTCTCAAGAATTATTCCACTATAGTTATAGCGCCAGTGTAAATAAGCGAGGCTGATGTGTCCACGCGGGTGGAGTAAAGCGAGTATGTAGCGTGCTGTGCAGTACAGCACTCCCCTTCGCTACCCGGTGACTTGCATGCAAAGTACTTAAACACGCACCGCTAGCACGTCACATTGTGCACCATGCAATACGGCGTTAGCCGTTGACCCAAGCAATAGGCGCACACCGCGGCGGCTCTGACTGCCGACAACAATAAGGTCCACCGCCTGGTCTTTGGCGACAGCATGAATTCGCGTCGCAGCGCGGCCCCGCTCCACGAACTGTCGCTCTGCAGGAATGGCATGTTGCTCGCCAATTTCCTGGAACAGGATCTTGGCGTGATCTATCGCTTGATCCTGCAGTTCATGTGGCAGGATTGCCGTGTAGGCACTGGGTAAAACAATCATGTCGACCACATGTATCAAACTTATTTTGCTTGACTCTCCGGCCATGCTGAGTGCTCGGTCGAGCACATCAGCCTGCAAGTCCCCCAGATCAAGGGCGACTAGAATGTGTTGGTAGTTCCGCATTATCGTACTCCTACGTTTGTCGACAGCTTCGCTAACGCACGGCTGCAGGCGCGCCACCGTGGCGACGCCTCCAGGCAAAAAACTTCCAGTTTAATATGGCATCAGTATATGTCGGCGCAGTGGCAGCAGACATGTGCAATTGTGCTTATGCTGACTGTGGAAACTACGTATTGCTGCTGGAGGCGCGCGGGTTACGACAGTGGAATTAACTGCGCTAAGGTTGACACATGCACATCAGCCGCAACCCGCGACCCAATATTGTCGTCAGTATTGAAGTACGCGGTTTTCACACCGGCGGCTCGACCGGCCTGCATGTCGATCAGATGATCGCCAACCATCACAGCGTGGTCTCTGCATGCTCGCCAGTGGTCTAACAGATGTGTTATGCCGGCCGGGTGAGGCTTGGGAGCGCAGGTCTCGCGACCGACGATGACATGCTTGCTGAAAAACTGATCGAGACCGCAGACTTGTAGCGTCTTCTTCGCAATGGACGTGCCATTACGCGTTACGATTCCCAGCTGCCTGTTCTGACGAGCCAGGTGCGTGAGTAACTCATGCGCTCCCGGTTGCGGTTGGGCCGTGTCTGCCAACTGCCATTCCATCGCGTCTAAACGCAACATTATTGCTTCGCTCTGCTTGGCCGGCAGCCGACTCAGCGCCTCCAGGATCGGCTCGCCGGGCGGCAGACCGAGCTCGTCGCGCATCGCGTCGAAGTCATGCGCCGCCACCGTCAACGTGCCGTCCATATCGAATATCCAGTATTTGCTGTGGCTGAGAGACAACGTCGAACAACTCTGGACTGGTGATCAGATTAATTTATTCATCAATTACTTAGTGTCACATCGTTATATTTTACATGCACTAAGAATGAAGAGGTCTAGCAGTTTATGCGCGTCTGCGGCGGCACGAGGTATTTCAAAAACCAGTCCAACGCCAGTTGGGTAGCCTGCTCCAACCGGCCCGCCTCACGGAACGAATGAGTTGCAGCAGGCACAACTTCGAGCCGATGCTCAGCAGTCAGCAGGCCAGTGGCTTCACGATTTATCTGCAGCGCCTCGTCGTCATAACCACCAACGATAAGCAGCGTAGGCGCACGTACATCGGGCAGTGCTGCAGTCGCCTGGTCGGTGCGCCCGCCCAGCGACACCAGCGCGCCGATCTTGTCGGGCAATTCGGCTGCTGCAATCAGTGCGGCGGCAGCGCCGGTATTGGTGCCGAATAAACCAATGGGCAAATGCTTGCTGCTGTCAAACTGTTGCAACCAGTGAATAGAGTCGATTAGCCTGCCTGACAACAGCGGTACGTTGAAACGAAATTCGCTGGTCAGCTGGTCGGTTATGTCTTCTTGCGAAGTCAACAGGTCGAACAATAAAGTGGCGAGGCCGGCTTTATTAATTTCAGCGGCGACGACTTTATTCCTCGCGCTGAAGCGACTGCTGCCGCTGCCGTGTACGAACATCACCATCGCTGCCGCCCCTTCAGGTACTGTTAGCGTACCGTTGAGCCTGTCTTCACCAGCCTGTAGAACTATGTCTTCGCTGTTCTCCATAATATATAGCTTGCCTCCGCTCGTAGCCTTTGCCCATACCCTCTGCCACTACTTAGCCCTATTTTAGTCTTAACTTCAATAAAAAAATGTGGGCAATAATAGAATCGTGTAACCCTGCAGTGCAGAGGGTTCGCTTTGTGTTCAGCAGTCACCGTAAGTGATACTGCAACCGCGCCCTGCCGGATCAATGTGCGCAGCGTTTTCGTATCAATGCGGGCAGCAACCTTAGCAGCGTTAAACAATGTAATTTACTAACTATAAAATGACTACATTAGAAAAGCCCGGGTGTTAATTTGTTTTTAATCAAATTCCTGGTCACTCTTTTGCGCTATATTCTTTGAGATGTAAGCGGCAATTCGAGCGGATATCACAACCATGCGTGCCATGTTATTTGAAAGCGTAGGTCAGCCCTTGAGGCTGGTGGAACGGCCCATTCCCGAGCCACAAACGGACCAAGTGCAAATCAAGGTCAGCGCCTGCGGCGTGTGCCGCACCGATTTGCACGTGGTCGACGGGGATTTGCAGGAACCTGCCTTGCCGCTGATACCCGGCCACCAAATCGTTGGCACTGTGAGTCAACTTGGCCACAGCGTACAGCATTTCTGGCTGGGACAACGCGTCGGCGTGCCCTGGCTGGGTGGCAGTTGCGGCACCTGCCGCTATTGCAACAGCGGCCAGGAGAATTTGTGCGACCGCGCCATCTACACCGGCTATCAACGTGATGGCGGGTTTGCCGAATATACGGTGGCCGACGCAAATTTCTGTTTCCCGCTGCCGGAAAGCTATGCCGATACAGCCGCTGCACCACTGCTCTGCGCCGGTCTGATTGGCCATCGCGCTTATCGCATGGCCGGCGATGCGGAAACCATCGGCTTTTATGGCTTCGGTGCGGCCGCACATATTCTGATTCAGGTCGCCACCCACCAGGGCCGGTCGGTGCATGCGATCACCCGTCGCGGCGACGCAGAAGCGCAGCAATTTGCTATGCAGTTAGGTGCCGCCTGGGTTGGGGACGCAGACGAAGTAGCGGCTGAATCGCTGGATGCCGTGATTATTTTTGCGCCCGCCGGCGAATTGCTGCCTAAAGCGCTGCAGGCCGTGCGCAGGGGTGGCAGGGTCATCTGCGCCGGTATTCATATGAGCGACATTCCCGGCTTCCCCTACGCGTGGCTGTGGGGCGAGCGTTCTATTCGTTCGGTTGCGAATCTTACCCGCCAGGATGGCGAGCTATTCCTGCCGCTGGCGGCAAGTATACCGGTGGAAACAGAAGTGCATATCTACCCGCTGGAGCGAGCGAATGAGGCGCTGCATGATTTGCGCACCGGTAGTTTTACCGGAGCGGCGGTGGTAGTGCCGTAAACCTGCTCAAACGGTCGCTATAACGGCGCTTACCGACAACACAATAAGGCAAAAGGTTGATAGTAAAAACAAACCAAAGCGAACGGGGATAATTGTATTAACGGTTGCCTGCCAAATACTGTGAGCAATACGCAACAACGTATAACCCCAGGCAAAGGCCACCAACAACGGTGTTACCGCGCCGGTTAAATACAAAATAAATACGGTGGCATAGTAGATGGTGGGTTGCTCCATCAAATGCGTGTAGTTATGCGACTTCCAGTTTACGTTGGCGGGCAGAATGGTCTCCAGATCTACACCGCGACTTCCTGGTGGTGCGGCCTTTATATTTACGCCTGATTTCGCAATGGCGGGAAAGCGCGTGACCGCAGTCCACGCTAACATCACCAGAGACCACACAATCAAAATAGCTGCTGGCGTTAAAATTACGTTGCCGGTATCTAAAGCCATATCCAGGTCTGAAGTGATCGCTGCGCCCCAAAGAAGCAGCGAGGATGCGTTAGCGTTTATTAGTTGTCAAACTGATGAAGGATTTTTTGACTGCGTATAAAGTGCACGATGCGAGGTGAGCAAAAGCTTAGGTTAGGTTAGTGCAAGGTGAGCAATGGCAGCGCGAGCAGCACGTAACAGCATCGATTGTCTAAACAGTAGGCGGCAGCCAACCAAACGCCTGCTTGCTCCATTCGGCACGCAGCGCCGCATCGCTGACTCTCTCCTTGAGCTTATCTACGCGCTGCACGCGTGGCAGCATCCCAGCTCCATTAGCGACCTGAATTGCCAGCCCAGGCCGCGCATTCAGCTCAATAATTTGCGGGCCGAGATTGCGGTCCAGCACTATGTCAACGCCAAGATAGCCCAGGCCGGTCACGTCATAGCAGGCAGCCGCCAGTGGCACCAGCCGCTCCCAGTGCGGTATTTCAATAGCCGAAAGAATGTGTTTAGTGTCAGGATGATGACTGATGGGGCGACCGTGCTGTACCGCACGCAGCGCCCGGCCGGAGGCGAGATCTATGCCGACGCCTACTGCGCCCTGATGTAAGTTGGCTTTGCCGTCTGATTCGTGGGTGGCCAATCGTAGCATCGCCATCACCGGGTAACCCATGTAGACGATAACTCGAATATCCGGCACGCCTTCATAGCTGTATTTTTCAAAAATCGGGTCGAACTGCACCAGCGCTTCAATCATCGCTACGTCCTGGCGCCCGCCCAGACTGTAAAGACCACTTAACGTATTGGACGCGTGGCGCTGTATTTCAGTGATGCTGATGGCTTCGCCGCTGGCCTTTAGAAACACATCTCCTTCGCGATTGGTAATCACTAGAATGCCTTTGCCGCCACTGCCCTTGGAAGGCTTAATGGCAAACTGACTGTGCTCGGCCAAGGTGGCTGGCAGGTTGCGTACTTGCGATTCCTGGTCGACCACTGCCAGCAGTTTGGGCACGGCAATACCGGCCCGCTCCGCCACCAATTTAGTTTTTAACTTATCGTCAACCAGCGGAAACAGACGGCGCGGATTTTTCGCCGCAATCATCTCGACGTTACGCGCATTCATGCCGAGAATGCCAAGTTTACGCAGCTGTTTTGGTGTCGTCAGCATTTTATTTTTGTTGCTCGCGCGGTTTTTGTTGCTCGCGAGCCTGGTCAACCATGGGCTTGAAACGGCGTAGTTCGCTGAGACGATAGCCGGTGTATTGGCCCAGCAATAAAATGATGCCGAGTAAAATAAGCAATAACTCAGGAAAGTTGAATGTCAGGTGCTCAACAATACGATTTGTCATGCACAGGTAGGCAATGGTTGCCACCAGCAAGCTGCCGCCGCCCTGCAACATTACCTCTTTGGGGCCATCTTCCTCCCATAAAATCGACATACGTTCTATGGTCCAGGCAAGAATGATCATTGGGAAAAACGTTACCGTTAGCGCCTTGTCGATTCCCAGTTTGATGCTCAACACGCTCATGCTGGCCATGATGAGAATTACCACGATAATAACCGCGGATATTCGCGCCACCAGTAGCAAATTCAGTTTCGACAGATACGAACGGATAATCAATCCGGTACCGACCACCAGTAAGAAAATCAGCACACCGGGCACCAACGAGGTTTGGATGAAGGCCAGCGCGATCAGAATGGGCATAAAGGTGCCCGATGTTTTTAGCCCCACCAGCAGGCGCATGACCACCACCACCAATGCGCCGATCGGCACCAGCAGAATAGATTTGAACGCATTCTGTTCAGCCAATGGCAGACTGTAAATGGAAAAGTCGATCAACGCCGCATCTACACTTTGCTTGTCTTGCAGGGCGATATCTTTGCTGGCGCGAAAATTTTCTATAATCGAGAAAAAAACGCCCGAATTTTTCGCGCCACTGACTTCAAGCAACGACCGACCACCGCGTTGCCAGATCATAAAACGCTCAGGAATACCAGTGGCACCTGTTTCTATATCAAAAAACTGCCAATCGCCCTCATCGTAAACCTCGATTGCGTTGGTCAACTGCTGGCGGCGACGTCCGTCTTCGAGGTGCAAACCGCGCACAACACGCGCGGCAATCCCTTCGGTGGAAAGCAGCTTGACGATCAGCGTTGCGAACTCGTCGTCGCTGTCAATTTGCCGGCGTAACAAACGGACATTCTGGTCGGGAGCTACAGCATTTAGTTCAAGTAACAGTTGCGCAGTGAAAGTGTGCGGACTGGCCGACTGCGCGCGCACCTTTTCGATCAGCGTGTTAGCTGCGGTTTTTAGCGGCTCAATGAACTCGACTTCAAGCGTGGACTTTACTGGCGGTATTTGTATTTCCAGCCGCCTGTCGCGCTTTTCGTGTACATCCAATCGGTAGAATACTGATTGGTCGCCGGTCGCAGAGCGCTTACTCCACATGCCCCGGCGGCTAAACTTGGCAGTCTTCTCGCTAAAACCGTACCCAGGCGACGCAAAATCCTGATCCAATATACTAAAATCAGGCGGATCCAGCGGTAACGCCAGCGACACCAACACCGGGTCACCCACGGCAATAAAGTTAACTTCGGCTTCAATAGTCCAGACAGGCTGCTGATTACCTGGCAACAGAGGAAAACCAAGCTCCAGGTTTTTGTATAGCGTGAGTCCCAGCCCGATGACGAACAGCAGTCCAGCAGCGATGTAAACCTTAATTTTAGCGCTCACTCAGATGCACTTTTTATCAGCATGTTTTTACTGACGTCGACCACCGCCAAATCGCGCAACAGATTGCGGCCAATGCTCAACCCACTTGCTTCGGCTTTGTTGTTTTCAACAAGCACGACCTCGACTTGTTCATCGATGCTGCCAAGCGCCAAGCGCAGCAACACCACCGGCCTTTTTTTGCCACTGCTATTCAGCTCAGCGAAACGTGCATGGCTTTTAATCGGTCGCGTTACTTCAATCTTCTTCGCATCCTTCCCGGCCAAAATAGAGAAGCGTACGTGGGGGTCACCATCGCGTTCAAACTCTGCCATGTCAAATACCTCGAGCATGCAGCGCTTCGCACCGGTATCTATTCGACCCGTTAGTTTAATATCCGGTGGGCGTACAAACACGTTTTCGGTTGCGCCTAGCAACAACTTATTACTGACCGCCTTTTCAGCGGGCGAACTGGGCTTGCTGGCGGAGGCACTTTTCGTAGACTGCTCGACGGCAGATAATTGCTGCTTAAGCGCACGCTCTTTGTCGCTCAGGCGTGCCGACTCGCGTTGCATCTTCTTTTTTTCCGATTTGACCCTCGCAGCACGCTTTTCAAGCCGCTCGTTGCGCTTTTCAAGGGCAACTTGTTCTTTCTGCAGCCGCAGCTCCCTGGCTTCCAGCTCAGACTGCAAGGCAAGTGTCGCTGGCGATACTTTATTGGTAGAGCACGCTGCTAAAACCAGGAGCATGCACAGCATAAAGCCGCCGGCGCGGGTCGGAAATCGTCGGTATGGTGATGTCACAGGCATAAATATTCTAATTTGTTATGTCGCAGCTATTGGCGGGATTTGTCGTCCACTCACTATTCCACTCACACATGCTCAGTCGAGGCAGCAAGGCTTCTCAAAAACCGATAGGTTACCATAGTACGCGCGCTGCATAGTACCGGGGTGTGATTATTAACCGCCGCGAACTATGCCTGCCCTATTTTCTGAAAAAGCAGCAAAAGCGTAAAGATATTATATATGTTTTTGGCGAAACAGACTCAAAATGTTAACGCACGAGTTTCACACATCCAGCTAACTATATGAGCACAGTGACAGCCATCGAGCAGTTTTACCACACACTGATAAGCGCGTCGACTATCTCTTATAAAACGCCGGGAGCTTTGCATTTAGGATACGTAAATCAACGCTGACTAAGGAGGCCTGACGCGCGGCCCGTTCGATGGAACCCGAGAACTCTATGAACCTAAATTCATCAGTTGAGAGTGCCCCTTCCAAGACTCTGAAGCCGGAATTTTGTCCGTGCACTGATGAAGCTGACCTTGTTATC
>RCMY010000273.1_pt1 | contig 59401 bp, 41 predicted proteins | sample 2041341 | NCBI WGS metagenome assembly RCMY01 (sample SAMN09708234, study PRJNA481090) | Marine sediment metagenome, whole genome shotgun sequencing project.
AACCACAGGCATATATGCGATATTCCGAGGATTAAATTTTGAGAGCAACAAATAGTTAGGAGAAAATAGCCATTTATGGACAGACACTATCTAAGACAAGCAGTGCTGTCTCAATGACACCACGCAAGTAATCCTCCTTTGGGCTTTGCCTTGAGACTACACGCATCCCCTTAATAACTGTCATAAAGAAATTGGCCAACGTTTCCGGATCATGGCGTTGTCCGAGGGTTCCATTGGATGCGCATTTTTTGAAGCAGTTCACCAGAGCTTTTTCGACTCCATCAAAGTAGCTTGCTGCAATTGTGCTCAGTTCATTGTCCACATCGCGTAGTTCAAGGATCGTATTCACCAACAGGCAGCCCCGGTACAGTAACGTATCGGGTAGCTGAACAAAGCCGATTTCATAGAAATCTCTAATCGCCTCGACCGGGTCTTCGGCTCTTGAAACTGTAAGGATAAGCTTTTGGGCCAAAAAGTTATAAAGGGACAAAACTCCCACAAAGAGGTCCCGCTTGTTGCCAAATTCTGTATACATACTGCTTCGGCTGATACCCATGACATCAAGTAACTGCTGAACCGACGTGGCTGTATACCCCTGTGCCCAGAATAGCATCATGGCGGCATCAAGTGCCTGATGGCTATCATATTCTTTTGTCCTTGCCATTTCTTATTCTCTACAATTATTTCAATAAAGGAACGTTCGTTCCAGAATAAACCTCAGATTTCATCTAATGTCAATTCTTTTTGTGACACTTTGCCGATGGAAAAAAACTGGAAAAAATGCGTTCGAATTCATCCCCGCAGGTGCATATCGGCACCTACCGCATAATTCCGAGAATAAATAGTACAGAATGTTTTTGCTTATCAGGGTAGTCTTAAATTTTTAACAGCCAATACGGGTATCACCTGGATTTGTGCGGTAATGCATGCTCGTGGGAAAAATACTCACTTCGTGGTTCTCTGAAGGTGAAAAAAGATAGCGTGTGGGGTAATGGAGCTTATTGTTTGTTATGAATATTTTTTTGAACTGGAACGTTTTTATAGCAGCAGGAAGAACGTATTCTTCATGAAATCCTGATGTGTTATCTCTATATTAAGAGGGTCGATAATGGAAAAATTGCAATCTGAGCCAACTGGGGAATTCGACATATTTTCGGGGTCGCAGGCGTATGAATATCTGGTCGATCGAACACAACGTACGGTGTTGTTCTGGGATATCTTGCGCAAAAGAGGTAATGCCTATCTGACCCATCTGGAAAAAGGACAGCCTCCGATACTGTTATTTAAGCACAAAGTAGTCATGGACGGGCGGCTCTTTGAGCAACCCGTGAATTACTCACTCGTTCGCATAGTGGACAGACGGGAAACAACAAGACAGGATTTTAAACAGGGTGAGGACAGGCGGCATACACAGCAAGGCAAAACTGTAGATGAGGAAGGATTTCCGGCCCGGCCCATTGTCGTCATTGATCCCCGTGCGGGACATGGCCCCGGGATTGGAGGTTCAAAACTGAGTTCGCAGATTGGAATTGCGCTCGACTATGGCCATCCCGTTTATTTTATCTCCTTTTCAACAGAGCCAGAGCCTGGACAGACCATCAGTCGCGTCCATAACGCAGAAATTCGTTTTTTAGAGGAAGTTGTCAAAAGACACCCGGATGCACCTAAACCTGCCGTGATAGGGAATTGTCAGGCGGGATGGGCAGCTGCACTGATTGGAGCTGATCGCCCTGAGCTGACAGGCCCTCTTGTTTTTAATGGATCGCCACTTTCCTATTGGGGTGGTGTTGATGGGGCCAACCCCATGCGCTATAAAGGTGGTTTGACCGGAGGCATCTGGCTGACGTCCCTTTGGTGTGATCTAGGAAACGGTAAGTTCGATGGGGCCAACCTGGTGGCAGGTTTTGAGGATCTTAACCCGGCAAACACCTACTGGTCAAAATATTACCATCTGTTTACCCACATCGACACCGAGGAAAAAAGGTTTCTCGATTTTGAAAAATGGTGGGGTGGTTTTTTCAAAATGAATGCAGAAGAGATTCATTATATTGTCAACAGTCTCTTTGTTGGAAATGAACTGGAAAAAGGGCATTTGAAGCTGGATGATGGCCGCACCATCAATTTAAAAAATTTCAAGGCTCCTGTCTTTGCCTTTGCTTCAGAAGGCGACAATATTACTCCGCCTCCACAGGCTCTTAACTGGATTTACAAGGTGTATGGTACCGTTGAAGAGATAAAACGCTGCGGCCAGGTTATCATTTATATGGTTCATAAAAAGGTGGGGCATCTTGGCATATTTGTTTCGAGTAGTGTAGCAAAAAAAGAACATCATCAAATCCTTGGTAGTATGGGATGGTTAGACTATCTCGCACCCGGGCTCTATGAAATGGTGATTGATGATGCTCCAAGCGCCATCGGTCCTGCTGGTTATGATGTTCGATTTGAAGAAAGAAAGATGGAGGACATTCTGCAATTTGATGATGGCCTTGAGGACGAAGACCCCTTTGTGGCAGTAAATACACTCTCCAGGTTTAATGATGTGGCTTACCGTCTGTTTGTCAGTCCCTGGGTGCGGGCAGGCATGACTGAACAGGCTTCCGAATGCTTGCGACAGTTACATCCTCTTCGAAGGCAGCACTACATGGTGTCTGATGCAAATCCGATGTGCTGGCCTCTCAAATGGATGGCGGAGCAGGTGGGGGGCGAGCGAAAAATAGCCGAACAAAATAATGTATTTGTGCAGCTGGAAAAAATATTTTCTGACTCCTTCACAAGGAGTCTGGATTATTTTAAAGATATGCGCGATATGACACAGGAAATGCAATTTAAAGCACTCTATGCTACGCCGTGGATGAAAAGTGTTTTTGGTGTCAGGGAGCAGGCAGCAAGGGAGGATATGCAGCCGAGTGAGGAGCAATTAACTCAGAACAGCATGGAAAAGGCTGGATTACGAAAAGATGCAGAAAAAGGTGGTTTTGTCGAAGCGAGTATTCGCGTCATGGTAGCGATTGCCGGAGCAAGCAAAAATCTTGATATTCGAGATTTTCAAGCCGCAGAAGACATTATTCATGAAAGCAGGAGATTAAGCGAAATCACCCCTGAGAAATATAAGCAGATAGTAAAAGAGCAGACGAAGATTTTGAGTGGCGCTCATCGTAACTCATTAACAACGTTGAATAAAATGCTAAAAACAGACGAAGATAAGAATAAAGTGTATGCCATTGCAGAACGTATGGCACACATCGACAAAAACTTTGGAGAAAATGAAAAAAGATTGCTGGAAATTATACGTCGGATTCTTTTTAAAAATGAGAAATAACAGGGACAGGCTTTTTCTCGTAAGGAGTTTGCTGTACAAGTGGGAGATCCGAGTATGAGAAGTCCGGCACTGAGCTACGGCGCCATCGTGGCTGGTAAATAAGCAGATCGGCATAACGGAGGGAAGAAGCACAACCCTGGGGTTAAGCTTCCTCCTGATAGATTATTGTTCGTAGTATTGCAGTCATATCTATTGGTACCGGTCATTCTTATGTTTTACGTAACGCATCAATCCTCACATCTGACACATTAGGGGGAAACGACATGATACGAGCATATGCAGCATTTGAGGCTGGAGGAGAGCTCAAGCCTTTTGAATATGATCCCGGGGAATTAGCACACAATGAGGTTGAAATAGATGTAGATTTCTGTGGAATCTGCCACTCAGACCTGAGTATGGTGGATAACGAGTGGGGCATCGCCCAGTACCCACTGGTACCCGGACATGAAGTCGTAGGGACGGTCGCTGCCAGGGGTGAAAATGTGCTCAATCTTGAGGTCGGCGACACGGTCGGCCTCGGCTGGCATGCCGGTTACTGCATGAGTTGCGGCAATTGCATGCAAGGCGACCACAACCTGTGCAGCAATGCAGAGGGAACTATAATCGGCCACCATGGCGGCTTTGCCGATAAGGTTCGTGCCCAGGCAGCAAGTGTCATTAAGCTGCCGGAGGGAATGGATCTGGAAAGTGCTGGACCGCTGTTTTGTGGTGGCATCACCGTCTTTAATCCACTGATCCAATTCGGCATTAAACCGACCGATAGTGTCGCGGTGATCGGCATTGGCGGTCTTGGGCACATGGCATTACAATTCTTTAACGCCTGGGGGTGTCAGGTAACTGCCTTCACTTCCAGTGAGGCCAAGACCAAGGAAGCTCTGGAACTGGGAGCGCACCGGATCATAAACTCCCGCGACTCGGAGGCCCTGGAGGCCGCGACTGGTCAGTTCGACCTGGTACTGTCTACGGTCAACGCGAAGATGGACTGGAATAAATATGTTGCAACATTGAAGACCCGAGGCCGGTTGCACCTTGTCGGGGCCACGCTTGAGCCGCTAGACCTGCAGCTATTTCCGCTGCTCATGGGGCAACGCTCTGTATCTGCTTCCCCAGTTGGGAGTCCTGCCAACATCGCCCGAATGTTGGAGTTTGCCGTCCGGCACGATATTCAACCGATTATTGAGAATTTCCAGTTTGACCAGATTAACGAAGCTTTTACCCACCTGCGCAGTGGTCGCGCCAGGTATCGAATTGTCCTGAGCAGAGAATAGTTTTCGGCGGATGCAGTCATGCTGCATCCGCCGTTGTTTGTTGCGAAAGCCTCACTTAATTCTCATTAATTTACATGTCCATGAAAATATCGTACATGGCATCCACTAAGCCATCGATCTGTTTTTTATTATGGAACAGATGGGTAGAGATTCGTAATGCGTAGGTTTGAGCGATATCTCCGATGTGCAGGAAGAAATTAGTAGAGCGAATTTGATAGCCGGTTTCTTCCTGGAGCCGGCTGACCAGCGTCGCTAGCAAATTACTGTCGGTGATGTCGTAGAAAGGATTAAATGAGGTCAGGCCTGTGGTGAACTCCGGGAGATCCGGTGCGAAGAAGGTGCCAGCGCCCCCGAATTTATCAGCCAGCTTTTGTTTCAGATAAGAACTCAGGCCGCAGACGTATGATTGGATACGATCCCGTCCGATCTCTTCCCACATGGCACAGGAATCCATTAAAGCTAAGTGCGCTGGAATATTGAGTTGGCCGCGATACTGTAGTGAGTAGGCTATATCAAACGTTCCTCGCACGTTACCATAAGGTGCCACGGCAAAGGTATACATGGATGAATTCTGGGTCCAGAATGTGGGGAGATTGTCTCCCTGGTTACGTAAATATAGAAAACCGGTACCGCCCGGACCACATTGCCACTTGTGTCCTGGAGCAGCATAAAAATCACAGCCCATATCATGGAAATCGAGTTCGAGCATGCCCGGGGCATGTGCACCATCCACTATTGATATCAGGCCGTTATCCCTGGCCAGCGTACACAACTCTTTGGCCGGAAGAAGTGTTCCGGTTTTATAGGTGATATGGCTAAAGAGGATTGCTTTTGTGTTGGGACCTATTTTCTTGGCAAAGGCCTGTACGAACTGCTCCTTGTCCGTTACGTTGAGTACAGGGATTTCCACTTCTGTCAGTATAACCCCGTAGCGGTCTTGAATCACATGAAGCGGTGAAAGTGCCCCAATGTGTTCATGGTGCGTGAAAAGAATCTCATCACCCTTGGAGAATTCCAGGCCATAAATAATAGCGTCAAGCCCATCCGTGGTGTTGCGCGATAGACAGATCTCATCGCCATTACAACCGAACTGCGGCGCCAGAATTTCACGGAGGGCTGTAAGCCCGAAACCTGCGCCCAATTCCGCCTCAAATGTTCGTGGATGCTGAGCAGCCAGCATGTTGTACTCGTTGTAGTTTCCTAGAACCTTCCGCGGCATGGAGCCCGTACTCCCGATGTTCATGTACGTTACTTTAGGGTCTAGAATGAACTGGTTTTTTACCCAGTCCCAGTAACCCGTTGCTTTTTTCGCATGGAACTTTGGTTTGTGGCGCGCCAGGGAAGCATCCGGGAAGCTCAAGCCAAGGGCGCTGCTCGCCGCGACCATACCGGTCATCTTTAGAAAGTTTCGTCTACTCAGTGCTGTTTTCTCGAATTCACGCATTGGTTTTTTCCTTTTCATTATTGTACGGGAGGTTAAATGATAAAGCTGATATTTAGAGCTTCTTCCCTCGCCTTGTTGGCAGTGGATTTCTCTTCGTCGAAAAGGTCAGAAGCTAATACGATACGTATCGGCTGAAAAGGCGGTCTTCTTCAGAAGAAAGAAATTTCCAAAGGTCCTCACCCCACTTATTGCGGGCCCCAATATCTTTTTGAATAGAATCATCCAGGATGGAACATATAGGCAAATGATCAAAAAATATTATCCTGACGTACAGATTTATTTTTCTGATTTTTTTCAGCAGCAAACAGCAAGATTAAGACGAGAGTAACGGTTTTTTCATGGCACATTCACAAAACTTATACCGCTGACACGGTAGCCAGCGGCGAAGAAGCCGTTACCTTTATTGGCGATAATGCTGTGGAGGTGTTGTTGTTGGATATGCTCATGGATCCGGGCATTGACGGTCTCGAGACCTACCAGCAGGTCGAAGCCATTCATCCCAGGCAAAAAGCGGTGGTTGCGAGCGGATTTTCGGAAACCAGTCGTGTTAAAAGCCGCCATTGATCTTGGTGCCAATGGATACGTGCGTAAACCGTATACACTCGAAACACTCGGAATTGCCTTGCGCAGAGCCTTGGACTCTAACGGATGATATTCTGGGTGCTCGTTTTGGCCAAAGCCTCCCGCGCCTCTTCTCTTGTTTCATAGATGTGCGGCGCGACATTTCGTTTCTGTAAGGCATCCCCCAGCTTCATCCGCAGGAAGGTGCTGGTGGTGTAACGGGTGACTCCGGTATAATAGGTATCCATCAGACGCCGGACCATGGTCGTATATTCGTCGATGATTTGCGGGTAAATGATGAAATTGTCGTAATTGACGATGGCAAATACCTTTTTGCCAAGAGGTCGGAGGATATTAGCGACGGCTTCCTCAATATCTTTTACGTCTCCACTGTTTTTCACCAGGTAATTTTCAAAATTGACATAAAAGATATCTTCTTCCGGATGATAGGTTATCCGTTCTTCCAGGGTTAAATTCAAGAGATCTTCTGTCAGTCCAATTGGTTCATCTCGGAAAATTCTTGCATCCATGATACGGGGTTCTTTTGGTATGATCGGGGAAAAATCCATCTGCGCAAGGATCTCTTTTTCCAGATCAATTCCCGGAGCGATTTCCAGCAGTTCCATGCCGGCTCCGGTGAGTCGGAATACACATCTTTCGGTGATATACAGCACTTCCTGGCCTTTTTGTACCGCGTATTCCCCGCTGAAAGTGACATGCTCCACCTGATCCACGAATTTTCTTACTTTTCCTTCCTGTTCTATGCAAAGTTTTTCTTCTTTGACAGAAACCTTCAGCCCTCCTGCCGTAAAGGTACCCACAAAAATCACTTTTTTGGCATTCTGACTGATATTGATAAATCCTCCGGCCCCGGCAAGCCGGGGACCGAACTTACTCACATTGAGATTTCCCTGTTTATCGGTCTGAGCAAGTCCCAGAAATGCCAGATCAAGTCCGCCACCGTCATAAAAGTCAAACTGGCTGGGCTGGTCAATGATCGCCTCTGTATTGCTGGCGGCTCCGAAATTCAGTCCGCCCGCAGGCAGTCCACCAATGACCCCCGGCTCTGCCGTCAAGGTCAGGAACTCCAGAATTTTCTCTTCATTTGCCACACTGGCAATGCCTTCGGGCATACCGATGCCCAGATTGACCACACTGTTGGCTTTTAATTCAAAAGCCGCCCGTCGGGCGATAATCTTTCTGTCGCTCATTTTCATGGGGACAACAGACTGCATGGGAACCCGGATTTCATTGCTGAATGCCGGACTATAGGCTTCGCCAAAGGTCTGCCAGTGATTTTCGGGTCTGGATACCACAATACAGTCTGTTAATATGCCCGGAATTTTTACCTGCCGGGGATTGAGGCTTCCCCTATCTGCAATACGCTCTACCTGCACAATGACAAAACCGCCCGAATTTCTGGCGGCTGTGGCAATGGCCAGGGCTTCCAGAATCAAGGCTTCTTTTTCCATGGTGACATTCCCGTCCGTATCCGCAGTGGTTCCCCGAAGGATAGCCACATTGATGGGCAGGGTTTTATAGGCCAGGTAGTCCTGATCGTCAAAACGGATGAGCTCTACAATATCATCATGGGTAATAGCATTGATTTTTCCACCGTCTATTCTGGGGTCTACAAAAGTACCCAGGCCGACGGAAGTAATAGTTCTGGGTTTATGTGCGGCAATATCGCGGAACATATGGGAAATCACCCCCTGGGGCAGATTATAGGCTTCGATCTTATTCTCTATAGCCAGTTTCTGGAGTTTGGGAACCAAGCCCCAGTGCCCTCCGATCACCCGGCGAATCAACCCTTCATGTCCCAGGTGATTCAGACCTCTATCTGCACCGTCTCCCTGGCCGGCAGCGTACAACAGGGTCAGATCTCTGGGGTGCCCATTTTCCAGAAAATACTCTTCCAACCGGATCGCGATTTCTTCCGCAAAACCGATCCCTACAAAACCGCCGGTGGCCACAGTATCTCCATCCCGTATTATCCGGACCGCCTCTTCCGCTGAAACCACTTTTCCTTTTTTCATCCGCATGGGAGTCAGGGAAGAAAGCATGGGATGCTGCATAGGCTGTTTTTTTTCTCTTTCTGTCATAACTGCTCTCCTTTCTGACGGTTTAGACAATGAGGTGTTTTACGCAAGTTTCGTGTCAAGTGGTGCAATGGGTGCAGAATCAATAGCAATGTAGCGCCTTGATGAAGGGTCTTTTCAACCACACAGCCAGATTATATAGGGGGCGTCTGGCACATCAGTACGTTGATGTCTCTGTGGAACTGTATCAATACATGTACTCTTGCCATTATTTGGGTTTTTTCAATGTTGATGGCGTGATACCAATTTTTCATTTTCAGAACTCTTCGCCAGCCAACCACATATATGCGAAAGGAGCCGCGCCTGGTAGATTGCATGTTTTTTCTAACTGGAGCCGTCGTGCAACCGTTATGGCACAGAAATGAAAACCAGTTGGTTGAGGTCGTTTTGCCGGTCATAACTGCGGTACGCAAAAAAAATCTCGTTTGTTAATCCTGCTCTTCTATCTTGATGCGGCTGGAGATACATCCATGGCATGAACCTGAACGACAGCGGGCTGCATCGGAGAGGGAAATGACTCCAATGATTGCATTATTATTGCCTTCATGGACAAACAATCTGTGGACATCGGTCAAGATCATCTTTTTTATAGCCTCTTCCACCAGTGTATCCGTAACGCAGGAGTGGACAGGAGTAGACATAACAGTATCTGCTGTTACAGAAGCAGTGACACCATGCTTATAGGTGAGGGCAAGATCTGTTTTGGATATTACTCCAACTGGTAGATTGTTCGTATCGGTGATCAGCATGGCACCGAACCTATACGCCGAGAGTGCGTCCATCACTGTGTTGAGTGTTTTGTCCGTGGAAACGCTTGTCACTCCCTTTGTCATGATATCTCTGACCTTGAACCGGTGGATGGGATCAATTTCGTTGGCGTGCCTTTTTCGATTATGGTGGCTGTATTCACACTGATGGCAATATTGGTAAAGAAGCCCAACAATATCAGGATATGCCAGGGCTCCTACAAGATCCGCTGATTGGTCGTCGGTAACATAGAGGCGGTATACTTTGTTGCTGCGCATCTGTTCTAGAGCCGTTTCCAGAGAGTCTGTTGCCTTACAAAAAAGAGGGGGAGACACCATGATATACTCGAGGGGAGAGTCAATCGGCAAGCCTGCATAAAAGGCTCCCATGATATCGGTTTTAGATACCACACCTGTGGGCTGTAGCTGGGAATCAACGACGAGGAGCGCGTTTATCTTATGTTTTATGATGATATTGATGCCATGGTCAATGGTTTTGTGTTGATCAAGGATAATGATCTGTCGGCGCATAGCTCTGCTTACAGTGAGATTCCGGAGGGTGTTGTTCTGTATCATAACGCGCTCAGATTGCAAATATGATTGGTGAATGGTGTGCAACGAAAAGAGTCTTTGTCACTTGAGGTCGAGAGGGACCGAGCTTGTCCGGCTCAATCACCGATTCGTTCCAGTAAGTGATTGAACAGGTCTGAAATATAGACAATACCAATGATGCACTGGTCTTCTATTACTGGTAACCTGCGGATGTGTTTTTTTATCATTATATCCAGGATCATGAACAAATCAACATTTGGGCCGATGGTAATTACCTCTGGTGTCATGATATCACCAACCAGAATCGATTTGATACGACTGCCAGCAGTATCGATCAATCCAGCGACGTCGATATCCTCCATGGTGCCCCAGACCTGAATGTGTTTTGGTCGCATATAAAGCAAAATGTCGTACATTGAAAGCATGCCGGCCAAGTGACGATCTTTGTCGGTGACGATAATGCCGAACAACCGTCGCCCATGTTGCCGGGAGGACTCACGAAAGATTCTGATAGCCTCGGTGATCGGTGCTTCTGGAAGTAGAGTAGGAAAGTCGGTGGTCATGATGCTGGCAGCTGTTAATTGCATTGTCTGTCTCCCCATCGGCTAAAAATACAGTTAAATATCTACATCAAATGCGCAGAGACCGCATTCGCTGAGATCAGGGGTGGAAATATAAGTCAGTCTTCGACCTAACTGGTAAGAAGCTTATTGCAGTAGCCATCATTCCAATGTAACCTTTATTCTTGACTCACTAAATAGATTAAATTATCGTTGTGGGAATGTTTCTTAACGCTTAACGCTTAACTCAACAAGGAGGATGCAAATGGCCGATCCAAAAGACATGTATCAATGCCAAGTGAGTAACTGTGGATATGTTTATGATCCTGACAAGGGAGATAAAAAAGGTAAGATTCCCGCTGGAACTGCTTTTAAAGATATTCCCGACGATTGGGTATGCCCCTCTTGTGGGTCCTCTAAAAAAACGTTTAGGCCTCTGGCCGGACCCGGTTCCGTAATAGCGGAAGGTATTTAAAATTCTTCCGAATAAAAAGAACGATTTTGTAATTCCGTTGTCTTGTATTAGAAAAGGCCGAACAGCACCTCTGCTGTTTGGTCTTTTTATTTATATGGAATCGTATTTACCAGAACCAGCCCCGAGTTGGGATATCTGCAAGAATGCCCGTATGGGCTATCCGACAACTCTACCAATATTTCGACTTGAAACAACCACGTTTTTTTGCCTGCTCAATTATCAAAATATTGATAATTGAGTCTTTGTGGTTACCAATTCAAGCAGCTTCATTCCTTTATATGAATTTCCTTTCGTATTGAGTTTTGGGCTCCACACTGCAATACTAAATTTCCCTGGATGAATTGCAACTATACCGCCTCCGACACCACTCTTTCCAGGCAAACCTGTTCTGAAAGCGAATTCACCAGCTTCGTCATAAAAACCGCACATTTGCATGATTGAATTGATTCTTTTCGTGCGCTTTGGGCTAATAATGAGTTCATTTACGACTGGACTCACGCCACCTGCAGCTAAGAACAAAAAGGTTTGCGCCATTTCCTTGCAGGTCATTTCAATCGAGCATAAATTGAAATACACATCTAAAACAGCGTCTATGTCGTTGTGAATATTACCAAAATCTTTCATTAAATTGACAAGTGAATAATTTCTATAGCCACATTTCATTTCTGACTCAGCTGTCCTTGGACAATAGTCAATACTCAAAATACCGGTAATTGCTCTAATAAATTCCAGTAATTGGTGTTTCGGATTGTCTAAATAGTCAACCAGAATATCGCAAATAACAATTGCTCCGGCATTGATAAGTGGATTGCGGGGAATGCCTTTTTCATATTCCAGTTGTACTAATGAGTTAAAAGCAGAACCAGATGGTTCAACGCCTACTCGATCCCAGACTTTATCTCCCACCATTTTTAATGCCAATGTCAGGGACAATACTTTTGAGATACTTTGAATAGAGAACTTTTCATCAGAATCACCAAAATAAAAGTGATCGTTTTCAATGGTCGTAAGGTGGGCGCCAATTTTTCTAGAATCCACATTACGCAATTCGGGAATATAAGCGGCGACCTCACCGGGGTCATCGATTCCCTTGAGTTCAGCGGCAATCTCACAAAAGATTTTTTGATAATTGATAGTATTCATCACCGGGTTATTACTACTTTGTAACAATTTGTACTACTCATAGGGGATAGGGGATAGGGGAGATACGGTACTGGCACCAAAGGATTCACGTCCAGGCACCAGCTCGATAGTGACAACAAAATTTCAGGGTTCATCAATTCGGCACTGCAAACACGAAGAATGAACATTCTCCTGATTCAAGGTTATGTCGTTGTTGTCAACATTAACAAATCTGATAGTGTTAATAGAGCTCTGTGCGCTATTGCAACTTAGTTCTCAGCATTGCCGCTGTCGATGATGCAGAAACTTGTGTCATGCATCCCTACATCTTCGGGCCGATAAATTGCCTCTATGACAGAAGCAAAACGCTTGTTTATGGTTTTACGCCGCAATTTAAATGTCGGGGTCACTTCACCTACCGCGCCGATAAAGTCGCGTGAAAGTAGAGTGAAACGACGGATTTTTTTGTGGTTCGGCAGCTCCTGTTGCATGCGGTCGATACGCTGCCGGATCAATTGGAGGATCTGGGGGTGATTGACCAGGTCACAGTGGTCGAGAAAATCAATTTTTTTTAGGGCCGCATATTTCTGTAGCGCCTCGAAATCTGGAACGATCAACGCAGTCAGGTAGGGCCTGCGATCGCCGTGGACCATGGCAGTGCTGATATAGCGGTCCGTTTTAAGAACGTTTTCAATCTCCTGCGGGGCAACATTTTTGCCTCCGGCAGTCACAATCAAATCTTTCTTACGATCGGTTATTTTCAGATAACCGGCGGAATCGAGTTCGACAATGTCACCGGTATGGAACCAGCCGTCCATAAACGCTTCTGCCGTTAGTTCCGGCAGTTGCCAGTAGCCTTGCGAAACTACCGGACCCTTGACCAGGAGTTCATTGTCCTCTGCTATCTTTACTTCTACATTGGACAGTATCGGGCCAACGGTTCCCAGCCGGTGGTGGCCAGGATAGTTGACCGCAATGACTGCAGAGGTTTCTGTGAGTCCATAGCCTTCATAGATCGGGATGCCAGCGGCTAGGAAAAACTCGGCGATTTCTCTGAGCAACGGGGCTCCGCCTGAAACGAAGAAGCGGAGTCTCCCGCCGAGCCGTTCCCGCAGTTTGGCAAACACCAGTGGTGAAAAAATGGCCATCGACAATTTCAATCCCGCACCAGGTTCGACGCCGCGTTGATGGCAGTCAGCCCGTGCTTTACCAGCTTTTAGGGCAAGGAAAAAGAGCTGTTTTTTTATCCAGGGCCCGGTGGTGACTCGTTCTAGAATTCGACTGTACATTTTTTCGTAGAGTCGCGGTACGCTGGTGACGATTGTCGGTCTTATTTCTATTAGATTAGCCGGTAAGGTATCGATACTCTCAGCATAGGCGATGGTCGCTCCCTGATGGAGCATCATGTAGTAGCCGGCTACTCTTTCGTAAATATGAGAAAGTGGCAGGAATGACAGGCACTCATCAGCATCACTCACCTGGAAGAGCTGGCAGATGGCTTCGATATTGCTGAGAATATTATCGTGGGTAAGGATCGCACCCTTTGGCGTCCCGGTTGTTCCGGAAGTGTAGACCAGCGTCGCGATCTCATCTCGTTTACCTGCCGCAAGAGACATGTCAAAAATCTCCGGTTTTGCATTTTCCCCCAGATTCTGAAATTCTCCAATCATCATGACTTGAGGGTGGTTCAATTCACCCTCTAACAGAATAATCTTCTCCAGTGCGGGCACATTCGCAATTTCGGCTATGAGTTCTTCGACAAAATGAGAGGAGTGGGTAAAGAGGAAGTGGCTTTCTGAGTCGTTAAGGATATGGAGAATTGTTTTGAGCCCCTCGGTATGGTACACGGGGACTGTTCGTCCGCCAACGGCCATGATCCCCAGGTCTGCCCATGCCCATTCGGGACGGTTTGGAGCTATTATGGCTGCCTGTTGCCCTGCTTTGAAGCCAAGGGCAAGAAGGGCAGACCCATACATCCGCACCTTGTCAGCAAGCGTGTTCCAGCTGATATCGTGGTAGCGCCCTTCCTGCTTGCGCCGCATGACCGTTCGACTGTTGAAGCGTTCGCACTGACGTAAAACCATTCTGGGTAGAGTGTCTTTCATGGTCTGAGCCTTTTCTTCAAATTTATTCGGGGAGGGCGGTGATAAGTAGTCGCTTTCTAAGGGAGGGAGCACTGCAAAAGGTTCTTCCACTCAGAGGGGGAATAAATTATACGTAAAATCTAAGCAGTTAGCGCCGTTTCCGCAAGGAAAGAACCACGTTCCCTGCGAACTTTCACATCATTTAAGTTCAGCATACCCCCTTTTGGGGCAGTATAAGCTCACTGAAGCTTGAGATTTTATTGAGTTGTGGTTCCCACTTCGATCAAAGCTGCGGGTCAATATGCCCCGGTCCTCCGCAGTCAGGAGTGTAACAGCTGACATCTTTAAAGGCACAGCGTCTGTTGCAGCTTGGACATATCTCTGGCGGAGTGGGGGTTTGAACGGTATTCCCACATTCCAGACATTTCCAAAAAGGATCCATATTTTTTGCTGCTGCTGTTTGTGTTTTTTCAGTCATAATTTCACCCTTTATCTGTTTTAATTACCTGGGCCGTCCCAGGGGATCAATCCTGTCGAGGCAAGCGTATGGATAGCAACAGCTCGCTGTTTCATACCAAATCTGCAGGTGATCCGTCTCTGCCATTCATTTTCTTTTTAGTTTTTTCTGGCTGAGTCCTGTCTTAGGTTCTTTAAACAGTAAGAATAAGCCCAGGCGATGACAAGGATTGAAACGAATTGGTGTTTTTCCAATAAATGAAAAGTGCTCGAGAGGGGGATCTCGTGATGTCATAATTGCAAAGGTTCGCCTATGCAGAGAGGGGAGTGCCAGAATGATTATTTTGTTCAGTTAGGTATCTTAACTTGGAAAATCTGGTTGCCATTTGCTCTAGGCAACTCATCTTCAGCCTGAGAGTATCAGATATTGCCTCACAATTTCTGGTCCCAATATGGGCGACTGCCGTAACACTTACTAAAGTAGTTGATAAAAACTCTGACTTTGGGAGCGAGTAATCGTGAGCTGGGATAGACAGCCCAGATGGCGGCCTCGGAAACTAATGGGTAGTCTTGCAGTATCTGCACCAAATCCCCTCGCTCCAAGTGTTGATAGACACACCATGTAGCACTCATTGCAATACCTAATCCATTGACACAAGCATCCCGGACAGCTTCCCCATGATCGGTTCGAAAGCGTCCTTTTATTTTAGTGCTCAGATGGCCGTCGGGCGTCTCAAATACCCAGTTTTCAAGGCCCGTAATAGCAATGCATTGATGATTACGCAGATCATGCGGTGTATTTGGCTCCCCAAATTTGGCAAGGTATTCCGGGGATGCACAGACAATGCGGTTGTCGGTTGCCAGCTTGCGAGCAATCAAGGTTGAATTCTTTAGGTCTGCATTACGAATGGCTATATCAAAACCACCTTCAACCAAATCGACTATTGTATCGGTTAAGCGTAAATCTATAGAGATGTCAGGGTAGCGTGACAGAAAGTCCGTTAATGCCGGCATCAAATGCATGCGGCCGAAAGAAGAAGGAGCCGTGACCCTCAAGTTCCCTTTCGGTAATGCATCCCCGGCACCAACCGATGCACGCGCGGCCTCAATGCTGGAAAGCACTTCTTCTGCGTGAGGAAGAAAGGCCATCCCTGCTTCTGTCAGTGATACTTTTCGAGTGGTCCTATGGAGCAGGCGAACGCCAAGCTCTTCTTCAAGTTTGCTTATATGTGCACTTGCTACCGCAGGTGACAAACCGAGTTCTTTGCCAGCCATGCTGATGTTATTGGTCGTGGCCACCCATATAAATAGTTTGAGGTGTTCAATATTCATCTTCGATTATCAATATAAAATATAAACTGATTCTTTTTTTTACTCTATTATCATTAAGTACATTGGCAATTATAGTTGGATCGTGCAATTAAAAAACCAACAACCTCGAAAATTTTCTACCATCTGCAATCCGAGATTGTCGGACATTGACAACTTGAAAACAAACACATTAGGCACAAACAAGGAAGGAGACGTAAGAATGAAAGCGATAGGATACAAGCAGGCAGGACCAATCACCGCACCTGACGCCCTGATCGAATTTGACGCGGATAAACCGGAATTAGGGCCGCGTGATCTGTTGGTCGAAGTTAGGGGTATCTCGGTAAATCCAGTGGATGTGAAAGTCCGCACTATCCCTGAGTTGGGACCAGAAAAAGGTCAAACTAAAATCATTGGCTATGATGCGGCAGGCATTGTTCGGGAAGTAGGCAGCGATGTCAGTACATTTAACATTGGTGATGAGGTCTATTATGCCGGTGATCTCACCCGGCCGGGCACCAACTCCGAATTGCATGCTGTTGATGAGCGTATTGTCGGGAAAAAGCCTAAATCCTTGGGTTTCGCTGAAGCAGCCGGGTTTCCCCTGACCTCCATTACGGCCTGGGAAATCCTGTTCGACTCGTTCGGCCTCAAGGAAGGGGAAGGCAAAGGCGAGAGCTTGCTGATTGTCGGTGCTGCAGGAGGTGTCGGTTCAATCCTCATCCAACTCGCCAAAAAGCTCACAGGGTTGACCGTGATCGCCACTGCATCCCGCCCGGACACAATTAAGTGGGTCCAAAAAATGGGTGCCGAGCATGTGATCAATCACCATGAATCCCTTGTTGAACAAATCAAGTCTCTGGGGCTTGGGCCACGCTATGTCGCCAGCCTTAATGGAACAGAGGGACATTTTCCTGCCATCGTCGAGCTGATAAAGCCCCGGGGGCATATCGCACTGATCGATGATCCTCAGTCCCTGGACATCAATTCGATCAAGCTCAAGGCTTTGAGCTTGAGTTGGGAATTCATGTTTGCGCGCTCAATGTTTCAAACGGAAGACATCGAAAAACAGCATGAACTGCTGAATCGGGTGTCGGAGCTTATTGACGACGGCACTGTGCTCTCCACGGTGACGAACAATCTCGGTAAACTCAGTGTTGCAACGCTCATAGGAGCCCATGTGCAGCAGGAGAGCGGTCGTGTCATCGGTAAGAACGTACTCGACGGATTTGCTTCTTAGAAGGCAACAACGATCTCGCCTGACAGTCTTGCGCTGACCGTAACAAATTTCTCTCTATTAGGGAGGCAAAACCATGCTAAAAACAATTCTTGTTACAGGGGCCACTGACGGTATCGGCTTAGAAACAGCCAGGATGCTGGTCTCCTTGGGCCATAACGTCTTGGTGCACGGACGAAACCAGGCAAAACTTGACAGTGTACAAAGAACGCTATCAGCTTTACCAGACGGTGGACGCATCGAAAGCTACCTGTCTGATTTATCATGCATGGCCGATGTAGAGACACTTGCAAAGGCTGTTAGTGAAAAACATGCTCAACTCGATGTGCTCATCAATAACGCAGGTGTCTATGGCGCATCTGAGCTCACCACGCAGGATGGACTTGATGTCCGGTTTGCAGTCAATACGATTGCGCCATATCTGCTGACCGTGAGGCTTTTGCCGCTACTTGGAACGTCAGGACGAGTAATTAATCTGTCCTCCGCTGCGCAGTTTCCGGTCGATTCGGAAGCGCTGGCGGGGCGGGTCGGGCTGTCTGATGGTGCAGCTTATGCGCAAAGCAAACTGGCGCTTACAATGTGGTCTCGCAATATGGCCCTTTCATTAGAGGGAAACGGCCCTGGGATTATTGCTGTTAATCCCAAGTCGATGCTCGGCAGCAAGATGGTGAAACAGGCCTATGGCGTGGCTGGTGGCGATCTCCGCATCGGGGCGGAAATTCTCTGCCGCGCGGCTCTGTCAGATGAATTTGCTGCTGCATCAGGCCGGTATTTTGATAATGATATAGGTCAATTTACCTCGCCCCATCCCGATGCACTCAATCCACAAAAATGTGTAGAGATTGTTCGCGTAATCGAGGCAATTTTGGCTAAAATAAAACGATAACAAATGTAGAGGCCCATCCCGTTTATCCGGGCGAGGAGAGAGGAATGTATTACGAAGGAAAAGTGTACCGGCCCTGGATAGAGGCCGATAGTTTACTGATACAGACGACCCTCGGCTGTACCCATAATAAATGCACCTTCTGCGACATGTTCAGGGATAAGAGCTTTCGCATCAGGGATATCGAAGAAGTCTTTAAGGATATCGACGAAGCGAGGAACACGTATCGTCCTATCAGATCTATTTTTCTCATTGACGGAAATGTACTGGCCCTGAAGACATCGTTTCTTTTAAAGATTCTTGAAAAAATCACTTCAACCATTCCGGAGTGTTCAAAAATTTCCCTCTATGCCGGGTTGAATGATCTTCGACGTAAATCCATCGAAGAACTCACGGAACTGAAACAGGCAGGATTAACTCTGGCGTATACCGGTTTAGAGTCCGGCGACCGCGTGGTTCTGGAGCGCATTCAAAAAGGGCTGACGCCGGAACAGGCCGAGGAAGGAATGGCCAGAGCCAAAGCCGCCGGTATTGAAATACTGGCTTCTTTTATCTTTGGGATAGGTGGTAAAGAACGTTCTCAAAAACATATTGTTGCAACCACAAGGCTGCTCAACACTATGCAGCCGGAACAATTAGCCCCTATGGCTCTGACAATACAACCGGGCACGATACTTGCGAATCAGGTTGAGACAGGAGAGTTCATACAGGCAACCCCATTGCAGATCCTTGAGGAGGAAAAGTACTTTCTGGAAAACATGACGTTTAATACTTTCTACTGGGGAGATCACGGCAATAATATCGTATCTGCAAAGGGCAAACTGCCGGATTCCCGAGAAGTGTTTCTGCAAAAAATTGAGCATGCAATTGCCAATCATCCGGTTACGGAACAGGATATACTCCTGACATCACCGTGGTAGAAGGCAGGACCAATTTCTTGTTTTCATAAAAAGGGTATATTTTAATTCTCTGCAAAAAAAAATCAGGTATTGCTCTGCATTTGGCATTTCCACTGAGATGAAACCAGTGAACCTCTCCTTACTCCTGACCTTGTAATTTCTCTCTCGCACTCGACATGAACCCGACATGGCCTCTATATGAGGTTACGTGGGACCCTATTCCTCCAGATGTCCTCTGTTCTCCGTACTATTATCGAATTATATAGAAAGCAAAGAGCTACAGCTCATGATCAGTTTACCAATGATAGAAAAACTAATAGGGGTGTTTTTGCACAACACCCCGAAAAGGTGCATTCTCCATACATCGTGTTACAAAGCACGAATCGTTGCCGTTAGAACATGGTGTATGTACGTAGTTGTTTGAAATAACGTAAAATTTCCGCATGTTTGGGGTTGTATCCCCATATAGAACGGCAAAAAACAACAATGGATAGTGAAATGAAGAGAATGATTATGTTGGCAATTGTAATGGTGACAATGCTTATCTCTCTTGGCGGATGCTATTTGGGTTCCTGGCATGACACGGGGAGAGGAGGATATGACCGTCACTGGAACGCCGGATATGACCAAGACAGAGGGAGGGGAGGATATGACCGTCACTGGAACGGCAGATATGACCATGACAGGGGGAGAAAAGGATATGACCGTCAATGGAACGGTGGATATGACCAAGACAGAGGGAGGGGAGGATATGACCGTCACTGGAAAGGTGGATATGACCAAGACAGGGGGAGAGGAGGACATGATCGTCACTGATACGGCGGATATGACCAGGACAGGAATTGAGGACACGACGAAAAAAGATGATTCGAAAGCATATCCGAGTATTTCAAGAAGTTCTTGTTACGTCGGGTGTTTGAAGCTACAGAATGAACTTTTGTATACCTTGAATTTACCTCTCGAGCGTTTAATGTTCACAACTAGTTTCCATCCTGAAACGGCCATTGTTCCCTAACTCTTCGTTGTTCTCAAAATTAAATCCTCGGAGATAAGCGAGCATAGCGAGACTTCGATATCAATTATATGCCTGCAGTTAAATGTATCGGATGCCTCGATTGAGAAAAAATCGAAAACCCCCACGGAAATTTCATAAAACATGAGGACGAAAGTCGCTTTTTAGCTCTTGGGAAGAGCTTTTTGCGACAGATTCATTGGGCGTGTGAAAAAATATTGGTCGAAGGCAATGTCGATACAATGAATACAAATTTAAGAGTTATTGACTTTAGCGCACACACTGGAAAGTGGATAGAAGCCCCATAATAAAAGATAAAAAAATCCCGACACAAGTGCACTTCACAAGTGCATGATCAGCGAACCTAATTTATCCATCTCTTTATGTTTTCAGAGAGTACGTAGTAAAAATACAATCGAATATATGAGGATTTTAGCTGGCCACCCTAGCAGACAGTATTGTCTATCAACAGGTTTGTGGAAGCGACTTTTGGGGCGGGATTTTGCATTGATTGGAAGAGCTGAAAAGCCATGCATCCCCTTAACCCTCGAGGAGATGCATGGCTCATTTAAAGATTCTTCTCTGTGACGTCTCTGAATCTTATTTTAGTAGTGGATCAGCGATATGAAATACGTAAATGGCAATCATACCGAGTCCTCCCGCTGCCAGGACATAATAGAATGTCGGAAGGATGGTCAAACGCAGGGTTCTACCTTCCTGGCCGAGGAGACCGACAGTTGCCGAGGCGGCAACAACATTGTGTATGGCGATCATGTTGCCTGCTGCTGCACCAATGGCCTGGAGGGCAACGAGCATTGCACCGGAGACCGAGAGGGCATTGGCAACTTCAAACTGGAACTGGCTGAGCATCATGTTGCTGACGGTGTTGGAGCCGGCGATAAAGGCGCCAAGGGCACCGATAGTCGGCGCAAAGATTGGATAGACAACTCCAAAAGTGTCGGCAGCAAAGCTTGCCATCGCTACTGGCATAGAGGCTAGATCAGCTCCGTTGACGCCGGAGTTGATGAGAATACGGACCATGGGGATGGTGAAGATCAAGACAAACCCGGCACCGATCAGAGTTTTACTTGATTCTGCTGCTGCAGAAACAAGTTGAGAAGGTTTCATACGATGGAGAAACAGGGTCAGCAGGCAGACAAAAATCAGAATACCGCCAGGCAGGTAAAGTGGCTCGATGGACGCATTGACGCCAGTTTCCCCGAGGATGTTGGTCATGCCGAAGGAGAGGCTTTGTAGTATGCCTTTGAACTCAGCGGAAACACGACTGGCAACAAGAATGGCAGCTACCAGAATGTATGGAATCCAGGCCAAGGTAAGGGAGACTTTTTTTTCGGCCGTGAGGCTTGGTTTCTTTGGGCTCAGAAGGCCCAGCCAATGGCTTGGCCACTCTTCTCTCGGGGCAAAGTCCCAGGTGTCTTTGGGTGCCAGAAATCTTTTTTTGGCGGCAGGTACAACGATAGCAAGACCTATTAGAGCACCTACTATTGAAGGAAATTCCGGGCCAAGAAAAATTCCGGTCAGCGCATAGGGAATAGTAAACGCGAGACCGGCGAAAATGGCGAACGGCGCCATGGAAAGACCTTCTTTCCAACTCTTGTTCTTGCCGAAAAAGCGAGTCATCATGGTGATCATCAATAGAGGAATCATGGTGCCGACAATGGCGTGGCCGATGGCAACCTCAGATGTGATCAACTGCAGAAAGGCTCCCCAGCTGGAGCCGACTTCTGTTAGTTGCGCACCTATTGTGGCATGATCCAAACCATTTGTGACCCCGATGAGGATTGGGGTGCCGACGGCCCCAAATGAGACTGGAGTGGATTGAATCATCATGCCGATCATTACCGCGGCCATCGCTGGAAAACCAATAGCCACAAGAAGAGGGGCGGCAATCGCTGCAGGTGTTCCGAAACCTGAAGCGCCTTCAATAAAGCAGCCGAAGAGCCAGGCAATGATAATTACCTGAATGCGCCTGTCTGGGCTAATATTTGTAAAACCGGCCCGAATGGTGGTGATGGCTCCAGAGTGCTGGAGCGTATTCAGGAGCATAATGGCGCCAAAGATAATCCAGAGCACAGCGAGGGTGACGAGCATTCCTTGAATGGTGGAAGCAAGAACTCGGTTAAATGTCATGTCCCAGAAGAACAGGGCGATTAAGGCGGCGGCTAAGTAGACCACAGGCATGGCGCGGCGAGCTGACCAGTGGAGTCCTAGTAGCAGGATTGCTGCGACAATAATTGGGGTTGCGGCAAGTAAGGCTTGAATCGATGTTGGCATAATTACCTCAGTTGAAAATTTGGTTTGAAGCAGAAGGTCAGACCATAATTTTTTTTGGGTTAGACACCTTAGAGACTTTTTCTCGGGTTCCACATTGGATTTCTGACAGATGGCAGGACAAAACAAACACATTTCCGGAAAACCTACTGAAAATGTATTCGACGTTTGTTCTGGAGCTGCCTGTGCTGTCTCCCTTATAGATAACTCGAATCATGCAATATGCAGCACATCGGTGGCCTGATGTTTTCTTGAGCTTCTGGGAAAAACAGGAGCTCTGGAAATCGTCTCGGAGTATTGGTCCTACCAATTACCAATGTGGGGATGAATATGGCGAAAAATCGATATCGGCCGGAGAGTATTCTATCGATACCGTAGTTGTCAATATAATTTATTGCCGCAAATATTCTTTGTAGTTCGCGGATTGGCGAGCTTATTCCTCTTCTCGCGGAGTATCGTTTTGATAATAAAGACGAATGTCAAAGATGGTAGAACGATTAGACCATTGTTTGCGTCTCCCGAATTAACAGATTCGGAGTACATAGGTAATACCTATTTGCGCGGCCAGTTGGTTATGGCGTATGGACGCTGTTAGTGACGGAGAAGGAGGGCATCTCTTAAAAGCTATTACAGATGAGCATTCCAGAAGGTACCGAGAAGCCCTGGCACGATGAGACTTACCTCAATAAACTGGACCTTTCAGCCCCTCTCAATAAACTAAAGGGCATCCAGAGAGAGTTTGGCCGAAGGGGGTTTATTGCCGGAAAGCGGTTCGGGGGCTCCGAAACCTATACGGTCTTTCGAGATATGCGCTTCGCCTTCCAGTTCACCTGCAATGGCCTGGGTACGTTTTTGGGCAAGCTGCAGAAAGGTCTGGTCTGCAACCTTTTCACTTTCAGCAAGCCGGATAGAGAGCTCTCCCGCCCAGAGCGCGGCCTGCTCAGAACTCTTTCCGCCCGGGATGACCTTATAAAGTCCCAGATTGTCAACCATCTTGGTAAAAACTCCCTTTTTGTTCCCTTTTTTCTCCTGTTTCGTTGCGGGCGTACGGGGCGTCACCGAGCCCGTTGCGATGCCTTTTTCCAGTTCTTCAAGAGACGCCTCCCCGAAACGCTCCTGGTACAGTTCCTCCAGAATATTCTGTGTCTTGGAGTCGGTGAAATCGAGCGGACCGGGGTCTTCATCGGGGCCAACTTTTTCTCCCTGCATAGTGGCGACTATCCTGCGAACACTCAGAGCCTTTAATTCCCTGCCGTCAGCATCAAGGCTGTAACGTCCCTGGATAACCAGCTTAAGCTGGGGCCGACTCTTTAAGGCATCGGCAAGCTTCAGGAGTTTCTCTTTTTCCGGAGGCAGGAGGTCGGCGCTCCCGGGATCAAATGCCACCGCATCGAAATTTGCTCCCTCTTCCCCAAACAGATTTCCGAGTGCTCGAAACGGCGATGTCACCGCTTTGGTGATCAAATTTGTAAAAGCCTTCCAGATGAGGGGCCCGATACTGAACTTGGGATCTTGCAGATCTCCGGTTACGGGAAGGCCGATATCTATGTGCCCCTTTGCGTCCTGCAAAAGTGCAATGGCCAGATCCAGGGGCAGGTTGGCAGCGTCAGGGTCGTCGACCTGTTCTCCCAGCACCAGATTATCAATAAGAATTTTATTATCTCCTATCATTTTGTAATCGTTAATCAGGTACTTAAAGTCGGCAGAGACCTTGCCGGACTTGATCAGGCGGCCAGCGAACTTCCCTGAATAGGGAGAGAGATTTTTCATTTCCACGTTTTGAAAGACCATCTCAACGTCGGATGAACGGCCAAAATCGTTGGGCCGAATAACCCCGTTGATTTTGGCCATCCCGTATTTGTCCACGCGTCCGTTCATCTTGATCCTGGCTTGCGCGTTCTTGGCCGAGGAGAGTCCCATTATTGTCCCCTTGAGGTCGTGGATGCGGGTTGTGAATTGAGGGCGCAGGCTCAGATCGGCAAAGATCATGTTGCCTTTTTCCACCTGCACTCGGGAAATTTTATACGGGAAGGTGTCCTGGTTATTTTTCTGTCCCGGCTTGGATGGTGGCGGAGGAGCCGTGTCGTTCTGTTGTTTTTTCAAGACCTTGGTCAAATTCAAGGTCTTGTCCTCCCCGATGATCAACTCTCCGACCGGTTTTACTATTTTGATGTCCTGCATCTCAAGCCCGTTTGGCTGCAGCATCAGTTTGGCCTTGGGGATCTTTACGGCATCCCAGCTCAGATAGGGTTTTGCAAGATCAGGGTTGGTAAGGCTCAGATCATTCAGGCTGAAGTCACCTTCATAGGCCGTTCTGGATGCTGTTTCCGGCACCCCATATTGCAGTTTGCCATGCGTAGAAACGGCTGCCGACTGTATGGTCAGGGTGACATAGGGCTCGATATAGGGTTGCAGGGACGTGAGCACCAGACCATCAACGTTTATCTCCGCCTCTACCGATGGGATGGTAGGATTCACTGTGCCGTTTACTGTCGCTGTTCCGCCCTGTTCCACCTGAAAACCTAGCGTGAAAGCCATGGGGGATTTACCGTCAATATCAGTCAGCTTGGCCTTGAATCCCTTCAAGCTGAGCACCGGTTTGTCGGAATGGGTTGTCAGGTCTGAGAACCGTGAGGCGAAGCCGTCAAGCTCGAAGGACTTGACCAGGAATTTCCAGGCCGGTCCGGCATCGGATGCAGATTTTGCTCCAGATGCTTTTTCGGCTGGCCCTTTTGTCTCCAGGGCCTGCAGCCAGTTCAACGTTCCACCTGCATCCCGGCCGGCATCAAGGCGGCCGGTGTGCAGGGCAATCCGGGAAATCTTGAGCATACGTGCGTCCAGGTCGCACTCTCCGCCTTCAACCGTCAACTTCTCTGTGGTAAATAACGGCTCCGGGGCCAGTGCAGACCGGATATTGACCGCTTTCAGTTCACTGGATATTTCTTGCAGGCTCACCTTGCTTCCTTGCGCACCCGCTTCCACTTTCGCTTTGAAACTGAGATTAATGCCTGCAATTTCTGCCTTGAGAGGAGTCTTGCGGCTCTTGTCGTCCAGGGCAAGAGAGACGCCTTTGACCTCGAAGGTGTCAACGTTCACCCTGAAAGGAAGATCTGCCCCTGCAGGATCTGTGGGAGGGGTAACAGCCACAGGTGTGGCAGGAGGTTCGGTTTTCTGATCAACTTCGGCAATAGATTTTGCAGGCATCGCACCAGAAGAAGAAGGTTTTTGCCTGCGGTGCCCCGATGCTCCCGAGGCACGGACTATCCGTTGCAAATTAAGACTTCCGTTCTCGTTGATTTGAATATCCACTGCCCCTTCTGCAAATTGCAGCCTCTCTACGTGCAATTGCCTGGTCGCCAGATCGAACTGAGGCGCATTCAAATCAATTTTTTTCAATTGCAGGAAGGCCTTATCCGCATGAAGCAGCTGCAGAGAGAGGTCCGACAGGGAGACCTTAAGCCCATCGAGCGTCAGCTGAATGGGACTGGTTGCACCATCCAGGTGATATTTGGTAGTGATACTAATCTGACCTGTGGGTTGTTCCAGATTGGTATTGTCTTTAAAAAACTTCCACAGACTGGCTGTCCGGATCGTATTGAGGCTCAACCTGCCATCCGAGCGCAAGGGGGCAAGAGAAATGTCGCCTTCCCACTGAAAGGACTCTCCTTCTTCCGTTGTGGCGGAAATGGCATACGAGCCGTTTTGGTCTTTGATTGTGGATACATCTTTTACAAGCAGATTGAGCTTCTCAAGACTGAGTTGAGCTGGCGTACTCTGACGCCTATCGACCGCGACAATCCGCCCCTCATTTATGGCTACTTCCTGCAGGATGAACCGCAAGGGTTTGGCATCCGGCTTTACTGGCTCTGGTGGAGAAGATGATGCCGGGGCCAGCTTTTCGAAATTGATCGTACCGTCGGATTCAACGGCAAGGTGAATATCCGGCTTATCGAGATCCAGTTCCCGCAGCACGATCGCCCAACGAAAAAGGCTGCTCGTCTCCAGGTCAACAAAGAGCCTCGCAAAGGTGATGAGCGGCGATCCGTCTGCCTGTTTAAGGCTGAAATCATTGATTTCAGCAGTCAAAAGAAAGGGATTGATGCGGACTTTCTGAAGGGTGGCCAGGCAATGCAGGTCCTGCTGCGCAATTTGGGGTACATACCAGCGGACGAGCGCTGGCAGAGCGACGAAACCGGCAAGGGCATACAGCAGCAGGGTCGCTACTGAGATTATCAGATACTTATTGGTCAAGATTTTTGGCAGTTTGAGTTTCATGTTCCATCCTGTGAAGAGGTAAGATGCTACAAGACGTTACAACGTTTGTAAGGTGTTCCACACTTACTGTTGTCCTGGACCATATCTTGCGAAAGGGTCCGACCCATCTTTTTTAAGCCATATTCTATGTTTTATAGAGGGTTTTGGCCAGGGAAGACAGTGTTTTAGGTTCATTCGGCGAAGCTTGCTTTCCAATCAATCTGAGCCATTACCATCCACCAATTACCAGATATATACTAATTGATGGACGAAGTGCCCGGGACAATACTGTAAGACCACTACGGAGTGGTAGCTATATTTCTTGTAATTCTTAGTAGTTATATTGATACCATCTACTCTTTGACATTACAATTTGTTATCCAGGCGCATTGCATGAGTGTGCTCATCGGGGTGATTGTAAACTGTTACTACGAATGGGCAACGGGAAAGGGGGGGCTTTTAAAAAACTTCGACTGGAGCAATATACTAAATGCACCATCTGCAACAGGATGCTTGTGCTTATAATTCATAATGAAGTATGATTATTGCTGAGCATACCGGCTCGTCGTCACTCTTTTTTCCTCAAGCTAATGAATAATCGAAAAAATATTTTAGGATTCCGGTCTATTAGGAATCGGATTTTGTTTTTCTCAATTCTGGTCACTATGATCCCGTCGTTAGGGATGGGCTGGTTCTGGTATGACCTGACCCACAAGGCCACAACCGAGAAAGTTGAAAAAAATTTGGTTAATGCTGCCGATATCGCCGAACGTGAAACCAACCTTTGGTTCAACGAACGAAATAATGACCTGCACGTTTTTACCGACTCGTTTGTCGTTGTCGACAATTTGAAGCAACGTCATGCGGCAAACCAAAATAAATTTCCCAAAGAGGCAGTAAAGACATCATCGAATCTGCGCATAATCAACACGTATCTGACGCTTATCAGGAATCAATTCACGGATTATCGACGGTTATTGGTGCTCGATAGTGAAGGGCAAATAATTGCCGCTTCAGATACTTCTGATCAAACTCGTCCGGTTACCTTGCCTGAAAACTGGAAAACCCAGATTGTCAGGTCGCATTTTTTTACGGGAGACCCCTATTTTATCGAAGAAGATCCCTCTCCTCTGATTATTGTCGGGGGGCCTATTTTGTTGGAGCAGGACTCCACTCAGCTTGGATTTTTTATCATGGAGGTGCGGTTAGAGGGGCTTCTCCCGCGGCTTAAGGCCACGTTGTCGGGAATGAACACCGGAAAGATCATGTTGCTTAAAAAGGACGGCCGCTCTGTTTTGTCCACGGCCTCGCCTGAGAATCATAAAGAAATGGCCAATGCCTCAATTGAGGTTCTCGATCTGTTCAAGAATCCCCTTCACCTTCATGACTACATTGATGACCAGGACCAGCGGGTAGTTGGTCTCGCGATCTCTTTTGACGATCTTCCATTTCGACTCCTCATTACCGAAAACTATGATAATGTCTTTGCCGGGCTGATTCAGGCACGGAATCAAATCGTATTAATTACCATTTTCCTCACCATAATCATCGGCGGTACTGCTACCATCATCGCCAGTCAGATCATCATTCCACTCAAGTCCTTAACCAATGGTGTGTTGCAGGTGGCCGACGGAGATTTGGATGTCTCTGTTCATGTACATAGAAATGATGAACTCGGCATTGTCTCCGGGATGTTTAATCAAATGGTGTGTCGATTAAAGGAGAATCAGGCAACGCTTGAGCTGTTGGCCACGACCGATTCGCTCACCGCACTGGCAAATCGGAAGCAGATCATGGCTGATTTGGCAATCAATTTTGAACATTATCGAAGATATCGCACAAAATTTTCAATCCTGATGATCGATATTGATTATTTCAAAGCGGTCAACGACAACCATGGACATCTGGCAGGTGATGCCGTTCTGGTTCAAGTCGCCCGAATTCTCAAGGAGAGCTTGCGCGTCGTCGACAGTGCCGGACGCTACGGGGGAGAGGAATTCCTCGTCATTCTGGGAAAAACTGACATTCATGAGGGACTGCAAATTGCTGAGCGACTTCGGCAGGTGGTGGAGCAGCATGTTTTTATCTGTGACGATGTGTCATTGCATATCACTATCAGTGTTGGATTGACGAGAGTGGTTGCGGAAGACAAAAATGATATTAGCCTGATTGACAGGGCAGACAAGGGGTTGTATGAGGCAAAAGCCGCTGGTCGAAACCGGATTTTTCCTGCCTCGGACAACACATAGATTGCCTCTCAGCTCAGCTTGGAAGACCCCGAACAGTCATGGTTAACTGAGAGGTTTGGGAACTGGGGGAGTCGTTTCAGGAACAGCCAGCAAGGCATGATGGACCCAGCCCTTCTGTCCCTCGTTGCTGGTTACTTTTATCCAGTCTCCTTGATAGCCATTGGCGATAACTGGAGTTCCCGGAGCCAGTGTCATCAGGATTTCTCCTCGTTCACTGGGCTTTTTTCGAATATTGCTTCGTTTCGCTAACTGCAGATTCAGGGGGAGCTTGAATTCTGCATAGGTACTTTCTTCCATCCTCTTGCTCAGGGTTCTTTTATTCCGTATAGTCTGTGTCAACTCCATAGCCTGGGAAGCCCGGGAATGGGCTGTGTCGTCATTGCCTCGCTCTAGCGCAATCTTACTCTCCGCAATGAAACGATCGAGCTGCACAAAGATTGGCTGCTCACTGTCCGAGGCAAGTTCCTTTGCTGCATTGATATCTGTCTCAACCTCAGCCAGATAAGTCACCACCTCAACCTTGGTTTTTGGTGTAGGTATTCTTGCCTTGGTATGCGAGATCTCCTGGGTAAGATTTTCCTGCGTGATTTTGATCCTGTCGATTTCCGCCTGTTTCTCCACCAACTCCATCTGCAAGCTTGCGGTGACAGCATTCTCTGCGGCGAGTTCGGCCTCCAATCCGCTGTTTTCTTCTTGTAATGTATTGTTTTGATGAAGCATCTCAGTATCTTGCATTGTTGAACAACCAAAGAGCAGGGTAGACACTGTAAACAGTAAGAATACAATCAGGGAGTGTGATGAGAGTCGTTTGTTTTGCAGCATGAAGACCATATGCGAAGTATTCAGAGGGGTGAATGGAGAGTCCTCTAGGTAATTTATCCTGGAAAAAACACACTTGTCGGTGATCTGTTCCACCAGCGGGATGTGTTTTTTACTATCAGTCTTATAAATCGGCAAGCAGGCTCTGTGCTGTCTGGGAGGTCATATTAGCCTGGGCAGATACCGCAGTTTTGCTATTTGTCATGATTGTCTTCATGACATCTTTGAGCAGATTGTCCGCCGAGTTTGTATCGAGCGAATCAGGGCCAGCGGTTTTTTCTGAATTGAGGATACTGCCTGCTTCAGTGAGTGTAACGTTGTCGCTGAATTTAGCAACTTCCTTATCAGAGAAATGGTCAACCTTTCTCTTTCCTGATTGTTCTAGGGTGGTTTCAGAATTTCCTTTTTTGGCTTGATTTGCTGCTAAAGTAGTATTTGAGATTGATGATAAGGACATGTTTGCCTCCAGGTATTTTAAATCATCCATGATATTAATATTCGTGCTTGATAATACTAGATCGACAGAAACTCCACATTGATTTAGGGAAATATGCATTTTAATTTTGACAACTCAATGAGGAGGGTCTTGGCAAATTTGCAAAACAAATTATTGAGAAAAAGATTTGAAGTTGAATAATGCTGAATTATTAGGTTCTTATGAGGGGAACTTGCTTCTTTCGTGTGTCTTTGCTAAGAAGATTGCTTTGGGTCACGAAAAGTGGCTCCTAAAGACTAAAAAAGGCGTTTATTGGATAGTTTATCGTATAAAACACAAAATGATGAATAGGATCGCCCGGATGTAACTTTTCTTTAAAAAAAATTGGCAAAGTTCTTTGCATTGCCATCTTTTGAGAGGTGAAAACAGGCAATTTTTTTTTAAAAAGAACGTAAAAGGAGTGGTTATGTGTAGCGACCCGCAATGATAAACGGCCCGACCCGCAATAATGGGACCAGACCCACATTAAGTGAGAATAAGGTTCCTGAATCATAATAGCCCAGTCGGGATCATTTCATTCAATCCAGGGAAGGACCGGCAGCAGATCCCACCGGCAACGGTTGGCATCAAGATAATTATTGTAGCAAAAATCTAGATCCGAAGGAGCTGCAGGGCTGTTTTTTAATTTGGGGCCTTGGTACAGATTTCGGTTTCCCAGGCAACCACACACCCTTGCTTGTCATGAGACAAAATGAATTGTTTTGTCTCATGACATTCAAGGGCAGTTAAAAAGGTTGAATCCGTTCTTACATCCAACGAATTCAAAACCGAAGGCGTAAGCCTGAGATAATCTGTTTGTATACGTAGCAAACCTGTTTTTTCTTTTTAAATTAATCAGTTTTTTTGAAATATTTTTGGATTTTTAAATGTGCCAGAAAGCTCCTTTTCGGGCATGTTTTTTAGGAATGATCACATGCAAACTGATCAGGAACCATCTTAATTTGCAGTTCTTCTTAAATGGTTATGATTGCCCCTGATATCCTGTTGACTTTCCGAAAGCAGCCATTTTACCCCAATAGGGGTGCCAAGATCAGATGTCCGCTTCTCGGCGAAGAAACCCTACGAGCAGCGGAGTAATTTTCCGGCATGGGTGGAGGGGGATGAAAAACTCACAGTCGCTGCTTAGCCTCCCCCGGTTTTGCATGCTCTCCTTAACCCAATGAGTGTGCTTTCATACCAGGGCTGCCAATGGAAATCTTGTCGGATTGAAATCATTTTCGAATAATTTTTTACTCCAACTGTTGGCCAATCTTCGAGTATCACTCGGTAACAAAATTTCGGCCAAAGGGTTTGTTCAATTTACCGGAACCACTTCTATCAGAATATCTTTCGACACCTCATCAGTGATTCGCTTGCGCTTGTCTCCATGATCATAATTCGCTTGATTGCTGGTCCGGGCGGTCTTAATTGCGGGCCGCGACATCTACAGATGTGCATTAATATTACTGAAATGTAATGCTTCTGCAAGATCACTGTAATGATGGGCGTGTATATTACAGACTGTTAGTTGCGATTCATTTATTTGACAAGTTCTCAAATCGGTTTCAACGCAATTATCCAAGTAGATTGTCCTCAAAGTTCGAATTTTCAACCCCTTATATGATCAACTACTCGGCTGTTCGGTACCAACAGAACCTTGCAGATCTTCCTTCGAAAAAATCATTTCCTCAAAACAAGTTGAGGCGTTGCCAGACCATCGACGAACCATCATATAGGCCAGTATCGTGATTTTTCGGTTTTCCGGCGCAAGACCTTTCGAAAGGTTTAAGCGCGGGTAATTTCAGTAAGAAAACCTCTTGTCCCCGTTCTGCTTGGTATCTGACAGCAAGCCGAGCAAACCGAAACGGAGATAGTAATTAACTTGGATTACAATATAAAAAATGACAGCATCCTGCAAAGACACATTGAAAACCGGTGATGTACTTGACCAGAAATGGGTCATTCTTGAATTCATCGATCGCGGAGGTATGGGTGAGGTCTATCGAGCCCATCAGAATAATCTTAACCGCGATGTTGCCATTAAGGTTATTTCAAGAGAGTGGCTCCAAGCCACAGACAATGGGGACGAAGAAGCCGAAACATTAACGCAACGGTTTAGGCGGGAAGTACAATCAATGGCCCAAATTCGTCATCCAAATATCTTACAGGTTTATGATCACAATTCCATTACCATAAAAAAATGCGATGTTGACACTCCGGTCGAATATATTGCCATGGAATACATACCGGGAGGAACTTTACGTACGACGATGTCAGAGGAAGGTTTTTATCCTGAAACAGATGCCATCAAGGAATGGATTCTAAAATTTTTCTTACCGATACTTTCCGGCGTTCAGGCTCTGCATGACAGCGGTATCGTGCATCGAGATCTAAAACCAGAAAATATCTTGATGGATCGCTACACTCCAAAGATAGCCGACTTTGGGTTGGTGAGATCACACAGGTCAAAGCCGATAACTCACTCGATCGTGGTAAAAGGTTCACCGCACTACATGTCTCCAGAACATTTTCTTGATTTTAAGAGAGCGGACCACAGATCTGACGTCTATTCCCTTGGAAAGATACTATATGAGGTGGTTGACGGCAAAATAAAAACAAAGACTATTCCGTTTCACAGTGCTCATCTTCCACAAACTGAATCACCTTTTTTTGAGCGACTGGATCGAATCATTGCTGGAGCCACAGAAGAGAAGATTTCTGAAAGAACAGAGTCAGTAACGGATCTGCGAAACCAGCTTATTGAACTATTGGATAAAGAATCTGATGATAAACCATCACAAACCGCCGAAAAAAACGTAAACACTATGTTCTTTTCAAACCCCAAGTGGATCTGGGTGGGCATAATTACAGCCACACTTTCAGTTGCGCTCATGACCTTCTGGCATATTTTTGGTGGAACAAGCCAGCCTGTAAGCAAACATAAGCAAGAAATTGTTCAACAAACAAGAGACGGCAGGGAATTAACAGCGAATCTTACAATAGATGGTGAGAATATAGAACACATGGGCAAACAGCACCTTATACCAAGGGGAAAGCTTATTCTGCCGACAACTTTAGAAACGGTCTCGGGTCAGCAGATTCAGATAGCCTCGTTTTACATGGATGAATTTCTGATAACCAATCAGCAGTTTGTTGATTTCCTGAATCACAATCTATCCAGAATTAAATTGGAAAATGGCGTTGTTAAGGGTGATGGTGCGAATTGGTATCTTTTAGGCGAAATACGTGAAGGTTATAAACCGATTGTATACCAAAATGAAGAGTTTCATGTAGTCGATTTTGCTTATGCTTCCAAGCCTGTACTGCGCGTGACGGGATTTGGAGCTGTTGCTTTTGCCGACTTTTTCGGCAGACGATTACCGAACGAAACGGAATGGCTCTATGCAACGATAAAAGGAACTATTGTTTCTCAATCAAGTTTGAATGAAGCTGCAACGACCATCGATTCGAAATCAATGAATATGGAAGACATGATGGAGAGTTCCTTAAACAAAGATCAGTTAGTTACAGACCAAGAGGGTCCAATTAACAGCAAAATATTGACAACTACTGACAATATATCGAAAGAACCCCTTTCGGCAGCATCTTTCAAACAAAATGAATTTGGTATTCGAGCTTTAAACATGGGCATCGGTGAATGGGGGCTTCAAACTTTATCCAGTGTTTCAAAAGATAAATTACTAGACAATCTTTTTATTGTTGTTGGCACCTTGGAAACCCATAAAAAAAAGGAAAACTCTTCACCATCGGTGGTATCCCGTTTCCCATGGGAAGGTTTTGAGGAAGTTGGTTTCAGGACAGTCAAGACAGTTAAATCCGAAAAATGATCTATCAAAGGGCTGCCGATGAGAATAGCGGTGATATCAGATATCCATGGAAATATTGAAGCTTTCGAGAAAGTTTTGAGAGATATCGATTATTCTCACATTGATCGTATTGTTAATTTGGGAGATAGCATTGGTTATGGTTCGGATCCAGAAAAGGTCCTGAAACTAATTAAACAGCGAAACATTCTGAATATACTGGGAAACCACGAACAAGCAGCGTTGGACAATACCTGCCGATTTTTCTTCTCAGAGAGTGCTCGTAAATCTATTGAACATACATTGAAGTTTTTAACACCTGCATCGCTTTCATATCTCTGCAAACTTCCAGAATTTCGAGTCTTTAAGAAGGCACTTTTTGTACATGGGTGTCCTCCGACCTCATGTGAAACATACTTGAATTACTTGTCTATTCGTGAAGCAGAAAATATTTTCAAATCATACAATAACAAAATAGCCTTTGTTGGTCATACGCATAAACTGATGTTAATCAGCTATAATGGTGAAGCTGTAGGTTTTTACGATTTGGCCGATCTTCCTGTTAAACTTGATGGAAACATCCGTTACATCGTCAACGTAGGTAGCGTGGGGCAGCCAAGGGACGGTGATTCAAGAGCGGGATATGTAATTTGGGATATTGTCCAGAACAGTTTGGAAGCTAAACGGATTCCATATGATATAAAATCGACTGCGGACAAAATCATAAAACGAGGGTTTCAACAGAAAGATGCCGATCGCTTATTTCAAAAAGATATAAGACCATCATAAAATGTTGCGGTAACGTTGAAGTGGACCCTATTTACGCACGAACGTCCGTGGTACCCTTGATGATAAAAATATTTCCCCTACTACAATGTGGTAATTTATTGCCAATTGTATTTTAATCTGCTTAAATAGCGTCCGATGATAGTCTTGACCCAAATTAATAACCGGAAATCATGTTACGACAGTTAGTTTCAAAACAGACATACATGGTCATCATGACCATTGGTTGTTTTTTTCTCAGTGCCTTGAGCAGCGCTGAAAATGCGTTGTGTCTTGATGTCGGCGATGTGTCTGTTGACTTTCCCATGGAATTCAATAGTTGCCATCTCTCTCAAGATGATTGTTCATCTGTCTTTATTCAGGAACAAAGAAACACCCCGGACGAGAATGACTGTCAAGCATGCTTTGATTTCACATTTCAAGACATCGTCCTTACCGGGATCCATAATCAAGATACAACAGCAGATCTACCACCAATAACAACCTCAACCGATATCCACTTTCCATCACCAATTTATGAATCTGTAACGATTTCTAAGTATCTTCGAAGAAATGAGTTTTCCCTCCCTGTTCTCGCCACTGAAAAATCAATCAAATCCACAGTCCTCATCATTTGATTCACACCTCGTGGGACCTCACCCACAAACTTCATTTATATTAAGATATTAAGAATATCTGACACTTCAAATTTCTGGATATAGTCATCCCGTGATTTATGATGTCTGTCGCTCTATGTGCAGGCCATGGGTGTCACGTAAACGTGAGCTATTTCGCGAAAGATATTTTTGTTTTGAATTCATCAATACGCAAGGGTTTTCCCCATGAAAAAACCAAACAAATTAATGTCAAATTTAGTACCAATTGCCGTCTCACTAATAATTGGATTTATAGGAGGTGTTGTTGTTTCCGCTTACAGAATACCTTCCCTTGTTGCTCAAATTCCGGCAAATCAACAGGCTGGAGTTTCTAAAGAGGAGGCGGCGAGACACATCAAACACCTTGAAGAAACAGTGAAGGAGAATAGTCAAGATGTAGAGTCGTGGACAAAACTTGCCCATGCATATTTTGAAATAGGTGCTTTCAACGAGGCGATCAATGCCTACACAAAAATTCTGGAAATTAAGCCAGATGACACTAATGCCCATACAGATCTTGGTGTCATGTATCGACGAAACAAACAACCTGAGAAGGCGATAGAGGCTTTTAAGAAAGCGATTGAACTAGACCAGAATAATGTTCATGCCCAATTCAATGTTGGTATTGTTCTGTTTCATGATCTGGACAATAAAGAAGAGGCAATTAAGGCCTGGGAAAAAGTCGCCTCATTACAGCCAAATTATACTCTATCAACCGGTCAAACAATCCAACAGCTTGTCGATAGCGTGAAACAATAATGAAAAATATTTCACGATCCAGATAAAGGAAATCTCATGACACTTAAAGATAATGATGTTTGGAAAACCCTCTCGTCAGTGAGGTTGGCGCTTCTGATTATCTCATTGCTCGCAATAACCTCTATTGTTGGAACAATTCTGCCTCAAGGAGAACCTTTCAGCTTTTATATAGAAAAGTTTGGGGCCAATAATGCGATAATATTCGATATCCTCGCGTTCGATGATATGTATTACTCATACTGGTTTAAAGCGCTTCTGATAGTGCTCTGTCTGAATTTGATCGTTTGCACATATACCAGACTTCCAGCCACGTTAAAGATAATCAAAAAAGATAATTCTAATCTGGACACCGAGAAGTTTAAGTCGGGCCAGGACTGTTTTGTGTTCGAGACTACGTGCGATAGAATAACTGCTATTGATTCTGTAAACAAAGCGCTTGAAAAGCTTCATATCAAGGCAAAGCTGAAAGATAGTGGAAAGGATTATCTGTTTTTCTATGCAAGGGGTGCGTGGACGAGACTAGGCGCTTATATCGTTCACCTTAGCATTTTGATAATCGTATTAGGAGCAATTATTGGCAATATTTATGGCTTCAAAGCATCTGTCATGGTGCCGGAGGGGAGCTCTGTTGATTTTGTATTCAGCCGTGATGACGATAGTCAACGAATTCCATTGCAGTTTGATGTTTTTTGTAATGATTTCAATATTGAATATTACAAGGATGAGACTCCTAAAGAATACAAATCTGACTTAACGATATTAGAAAAAGGAAAGGAAGTTGTTAAGAAGAGCATAACTGTTAATGACCCTTTAACCCATAAGGGAATCACCTTTTATCAGTCAAGTTATCAACAGATTCCAAACGAATTCTCGATTCAAATCAGAAAACAGAATGATAAAGATTCAGGAGTACTCAGTAATCAGAGTAAAAAATTTAGCACAAAAACAAAGATTGCAAATACCTGGGATGAGGCACAGGCTACTTTTAAAATTGTCGCAACCAGTAAAGACGGGCACGGGCATGGTCCTTATGAGATCTTATTTGATGATGAAGATAAAGAACCGGTAACTTTTACCACAAACGACAATGCTCCCACATCAATAAAGAGGAAATCTGGATCGTATACTTTCCTTATAAATCAAAAGTTTGCAACTGGACTGCAAGTTGTTAAAGATCCTGGTTTGTGGATTGTCTACATTGGCTTTGGATTAATGTTATTTGGATTATTTGTATGCTTCTTCACTTCGCATCGTAATATCTGGATCTCTATAACTGATGACGATGTTACTACCACCGTATTTGTCGGTGGAAAAAGTAATAAAAACCACCATGGATTGCTCAAAACTGTGGGGAAGATTGTATCTACCTTACAATCTGACAAATCTTTCGAATTAAGGAGGGTATAGGATGGATTCCTCTCAGATATTAGGGGTAACGACGTTTATCTATTTAGCCGCGACATTTTTTTACGTAGCCTTTGCCTTTTTCAAGGTAAGAAGCCTTGGCATGTTGGGTACATTTGCGACTCTTATTGGTCTCTGGGCAAATACAGCAGGTATTGGCTTGCGTTGGATGGAAACATATCAACAAGGCATTGGCCATATTCCGTTGTCAAATATGTATGAATCTTTGATATTTCTCGCTTTGTCAATAGCAGCTGTATACCTTGTGATTGAACATCTGTATAAGGCCAAAATTCTCGGGAGCTTCATACTCCCTTTTGCGTTTATCGCAATGGCTTATGCTTCCTATTCCGCAGAATTTGGTAAAGATGTTAAGCCTCTTCTGCCTGCATTACAAAGTAATTGGTTAGTTGCTCACGTAATCACATGCTTTATTGGATATGCCGCTTTTGCAATTTCATGCGGACTGGCGATTTATTATTTATTTAAAATCAATTTTTCCAGTAATCAGAATTCTTCCCAAAAGGAATCAACAACTACTGAAACTGTCAGTTTATTAAAAATTGACGACATTATCTATAAGATGATGGTGTTCGGCTTTATCTGGTTGACTGCCGGGATAATCACCGGAGCAATCTGGGCAAATTCTGCATGGGGGACATACTGGAGTTGGGACCCAAAAGAGACCTGGTCACTTATTACCTGGTTCGTCTATGCACTCGCCTTACATGCTCGCTATACAAGAGGATGGAACGGCACCCGGATGTCAATAGTGGCCCTGGTGGGTTTTATTTCTGTGATATTTACCTATTATGGCGTGAACTTCCTGCTGTCAGGGTTGCATAGTTATGGAGGGTAAAGTGTTTGAGTAGTTTTCTTTCGAAAAAATCAATTTATGAACATTCACACGGAGAACTTTATGAAGTTATCGAGATATTTTCTTGCAGGGTTAGCCTGCATAATTATGACGACTCAAACAAGTCTTGCTGCAATGCAAGATAAGGGCACGAATGGAAAGGTCGAATGGGGGGTGGTTCGTCAGTTTCAGATACCAAGTTCTTCCATTGATATCGCTCATTCTTTAGATGGTAAGTATGCTTTTGTTCTTACAAAAGACAGTGAGGTCCTCGTGTACGACAATAGGGGAGCATTACAAGGCACTATCCCTGTCAATAAAGGCGTAACTTCTATTGCGCTTGATCCGCTTGGACAGTTCTTGCATATGAGCGATAGTGAGAGTGGTCAATTCTACACTTTAGCAATTGATTTTGTCGTCGACATAAATGCTGTCGACGCGCCGTTTAAAGGGAAAAAAGACGCACCTGTCACTGTCGCTGTGTTTTCAGACTTCGAGTGACCATACTGTGGCAAAATATCGCCACTTCTTGAGCAGGTGCTCAAGCAGAATGCAGATACAGTAAAAATTGTATTCAAAAACTTCCCCCTTAAAAATAATACTATGGCCCAGCCAGCTGCTGTTGCTGCACTCGCTGCCGATAGACAGGGAAAATTTTGGGAGTATCACGACAAACTTTTTGCAGAAAAAAAGATCACTCTGGAATCGTTCGACAAGATTGCTGAAGATTTAAGTATGGATACAGCACAATTCAAGAAAGATAGGGTTTCTGCACTCCTTAACAGTCACTTAAAAAAGGATATGGAGGAAGCTGAGGTGCTGGGCATAAACGGGACTCCAACCATTTTTGTAAATGGACGAAAAGTCAAGCAACGCACGATTACTGGTTTCCAGGTCCTTATAGATGAAGAGTTGAAGAAACTGCAAAAATAGAATTCGGATGTGTACCAACATCTTATGTCAAGAGCTTGAGCTTTCTTGGAACAATGGCCAGCATCTTTTTGTAAATATGCAAAAAGATGCTGGCTGTTCTACAAATCTATAAATGATTTCTGCAACAAAAAGACACCCAAAGGCCTCTTTCGAGCCTCTCAGACCCCGCTGAACCGTTACGAAATCTCGAGACGATTCACAGATCCCTCCTCTTCCCCCACCCAGCACATTTTCATCGGGACTATGTGTCTTTTGTCTTTTTGGTCCGTATATGTAATCAGAGGGTAGCAATGAGTTGTTCTTTCTGTCGGTAGTTCAGGAAAAAATGAAGCGTTTTAATATGTTAATCAAGGAGTAGAGATGCGTTTACACAATGTACTTATCTTGGTGTGTCTGGGGGTTTTACTAACCGGTTGCGCTGTTGGCCAGGCAATAAAAAATAATTATCAGGGCCACCGTTATCTGCAGACCAAACAATACAAACTGGGGGAAGAAACCTTCAGGAATGCAGTCATTCAAAATCCAGACGATGCTGGAGCAAATTATTTTCTCGGTCGGTTTCTGCTGGCAAACAGTTCGCCGGAAAAAGCTATGCCGTACTTAGAAAAAGCTGTGTTCCTCGATCCTAAGGCCACGGATAATCTTTTTTGGCTAGGAGTTGCTCAGGGCGAGATTGGAAATTACAAGCAGGAGCGAAAAAGCTATCAGAGGGTATTACAAATAGACCCTAATCACCTTCAATCATTAATTTATCTTGGGCACAACCAACTCAAGGCAAAAGCATATGATGCCGCACTTGTTACCTATAATAAAGTGCTGGCACTCAGGCCAACCAACCCTTCAGCACTCTATAACAAGGCCTTGATAGCCCGGATACAAAAAAGAACATCCGAGGAAAAGACCGGCTGGCTGGCCTACCTCAAGACCTACCCTTCAGGAGACCTGGCCATTCAGGCCACGGAGCATTTAAACCAGTTAGGTGACTATACTTTTGAGAATCACTCTCTCGGCAGCAGAACTGTAACTATAAAAAAAATTGAGTTTGAGCCTGCTTCAGAAAAGCTTGTCTCAAGCTCACTCGCATCTCTTGACGTGGTTGGTGCCACGGCCTTAAACATAGCGAAAGGAAAATTGCAGGTACTTGTGTATCAAAACAAAGATAGAGAGCTTGCACGTACTCGTGCCGTCAGCATCAAGAAATATCTCCTGAAAAAGTTCCCCGGACTGACGGATGACAAAGTCAGTATCAGTTGGTTTGGTCAACCAGAGAAAGGTGCGAACGCAAAGCTGTCTCAGCAGACAGCTGTACGTTTTTTCCTGACCGGACTGCCAATAGCAGGTTAGCCAGGAATACGAAGAAGATTTTAGAAAACGATATTGTCGATTTCAACCCAATATATGTGACGTCTTTCCTTGCCATACGTATAGAAGGTTAAAAGATTGAATAACGCAGGAGACACGTGGAAGATAAATACACCTATGATGAAAGTGATGAAGCACTTGTTCTCAGCATCCTCAGAGGCAATAAGAAGGACTTTTCCAAGATCGTTTCGCGGTATGAACGACCAATTTTTAATCTTATGTATCGAACCTGTCGTTCTGACCAAGAAGCTGCTGATTTAACGCAGGATGTTTTTCTTCGTGTTTATGATCGGCTGGATCGTTTCAACAGCGACAGAAGATTTTTTCCTTGGCTCTACACTGTCGCGGTAAACAAGGCCCAGGACTGGAAACGAAATAGTTCCGTGAAACTGAGGAAATTATCTGAGTTACGCTGGGAAGTGCCAGTGGCTGACACCAGGTCGCAACAAGAAAAGAAGGTGCTTGATCAGGAAGAAGTGAAAAGCCTCTATCGAGCACTCGATACGTTGCCTGATGGCACCAGAGAAATGCTCCTTCTGCGTTACCAGCAGGAGTTACCAATCACAGAGTTAGCCGATATTTTTAACGTCTCGGAAAGTGCTGCCAAGATGCGCATATCGCGGGCAATCGGCCTGTTGAAGTCTATTTTAGGAGGGGATCGATATGAAAATGAAACCAGATGATACGTCGTACCTTGAGTATGGACTTCGCAATTTACCAGATCGAACACCGCCGCCGGACTTGCAAAAAAGAATAATGGCTGCCTTGCCGGGAAAAAAACGGGAATCCCAGTTCAAGCGAACGATCAGATTATTCGGCTCGAAGTTTTTCCCCGCATCCACAGAATGGCGCATGGCAGTCGCAACAGTTTGCCTGCTTATCAGCTTTTATGGTGGAACACAGTTTAACAGGCTTATACAGAGCGATGTGGCCCCTCTTTCCGGACAGACCCTGGCCACCAATATCACAAATGGTGCATCATATTTCTACCTTGGCAGAAGTTTACTTTCGTCAGGTCAGGCAGCGGAGGCGTTAAAAGCCTTCCGCCGCGCCGAAATGGTTGAGCCTGAAAAATCACAATATGCACTGTGGCAGGGAGCAGCGTACCACGCGCTTGGGGACATTAAAGGTGAAAGGCTTCGTTATGAACAGCTCCTTAAAAAAAGGCCCGATTTGCTGGTAGCAAAATTAAACCTTGCTCACAATCTTCTCCAGGATGGAGAGCTGGTCAAAGCCACCCAGCTTTATGATCAGGTTCTGCAGGGTGATCCGAGAAAGAGTTCCGCTCTTTACAATAGGGCAATTGCCTTACACTTGCAAAACAAGCGTGCCGAAGAGAAAGAGGCTTGGAAAGAGTACCTTGATCTTTACCGGACCGGAGCTTCAGCTGACAAGGCCCTGCAACACCTGTATGAAACAGGAGATTACAGCTATCGACAGTATCAGATTGGATACAAAACTGTCATCCTTAACCAAGAGCGCCTTCTCGGCGGCTCAGACCCGGAGCTGGAGAGGGAGATTGATTATCTTGTCAGCCAGACAGACAGGCGGAACGTGGATGAATTGAATGTAGTTATATTTGTTGAGAATAACGATGAACAGGCTAGGCGGAAAGCTCAGGACATACGTCTTGCTATCACCCAACGACTGACAGGAAAAAATGAAAATGCTGTTCGTATTAGCTGGTTCGGCGAACCGGAGTTAGCAGACTTGATGGATAAAGGCCCTGTTAAACAGCCAAGAAGTGTACTGATATTCGGTGCACTGAAAAATGAGGAGAAAAAGGAAACAATAATATGATATTAAAGAACAAATTTGAGACAGCAGTATTGCTGGCGTTACTGCTTGGCACACAGGCCCCGGCAATAGAAGTTTCCGCTGCAGAAACCGCAACTCAGCAAACTCCGTCAATAGAGCAGGGAGCAATAAAACCTGCATTTGATGACCCGGCCGAAGCCTTGCGAGCAGCAGAAAAGGCTAAAAAGGCCGCCTTAAATAACGGTGCATTAAAAGATGCGCTTGCCAAGGTTGAAAGTGCCCAGAAAGAAATGGCAGGAGCGAATAAAAGTGATAACCAGAAAGCCATCGCCGTAGCCAAGGCAGAGCTGGAACGAGCTGAAACCACCTATATGCATGAGCTTGCAGATGTTAGCGGGGTGGTTGAGAGTGATCTGGCCTCCATGCGTGACAGTGGCATGGGATGGGGGCAGATCGGTCATGAATTAGGTGTGCATCCCGGTGTGCTCGGGTTGGGACACGGTAGAGGGGAGGTGGAAAGCAAAAAGAATGAGGGTGACAGAACATCCCACAGAGGGGTGTCCGAACAGGAACTTCATGAGGCTACAGCCAGAAATATTGAGTCAGGTTGGTCAAAAGAACATCATGGTCTAGGGGTTAAATCCGGTGTTGGCACTTCTGGGGCAGGATTTCTGGGTAGCGTTGCGGGACATAAGCAAAGCACCGCAGGTGTGTCCGGAGCTGGTGGCTTGGGTCATCAATCTAATTCTAACCATTCTTTGGAGAGTAACGATAACGGGCAGCAGGGATCGAATTCCGGTGGATCCAGTGACCATAGCGGTTCGGACAGCGACTCAGGAGACTCAGGTGGTCATGGGGGCTCAGGAGACTCAGGTGGTCATGGTGACTCGGGAGACTCAGATGGTCATGGTGGCTCAGGAGACTAAGATGGTGATGGTGACTCGGGTGGGTCAGGTGGCAGCGGTTGGTAGGTGGTAGCAGTAGACATTAAACCGCTGGTGGCTGCAAGAGGAGAAATCACCCAAGAAGGTTAAACAAAAGTAAGGGCAAAGGTATAGCGGCAGGATGGACTGCAGTATGACCGATCACAAAATGTAATCCCAGTTTTTGGTTGGATCTTTGTGGTAAACATCTCTCGATAGAGAGTTTCTTGCAGAAACTTACAGTGTGAAACCATTATTTCGCAGCAAAAGTAGATGTTCAAGAGTTACCAGTTAATAGCTGACCAGCAGTATTGCTGGTAACACAATATTAAGCTTAATCAAGGAGTTTATCGTTATGAAGAAGTCTCTCGTAGTTACCGGAATCTTAATGTTGGCAGCCGTAAGTTTCTCAACTGTTTACGCCGCTCCTTCCGGTGACACCAAGATGGTTACTGGAAGCACGTCCAGCAACATGAACACGCAAATGGACAAAAACATGCACAGTAACACGGATAAAGACCTGGACAAAAACATGGATAGTGGAATGAAAGACTCGGAGAGTGGCCATGATGGCGGCAGGGATTCGGGTGGTAGTGATTCAGACGGTAGTGGTGGCCATGATGGCGGTAGTGATTCGGGTGGTAGTGGTTCAGGCGGTAGTGATTCAGGCGGTAGTGGTGGCCATGGTGGCGGCAGTGATTCGGGTGGTAGTGATTCGGGTGGTAGTGGTGGCCATGGTGGGTGAGGAAGATAGAGCGTACTGCCTTGTGGTCTTCTTTTGTTGATCTTATATTAAGGCAGACAAGCCACGCAGTAAACTTTATCGTATAATGAGGGCATGCAGTTGCAGCTTTTGACAAAAAAGCAGTGACCGATGAGCCGTCAGTCGACATAAAAACTCTACACGCCAAGATAAGGCAACTGACTCTGGAAAAGGGTTTTTTAGAAGGGGCCCAATGAAATCGCAGCTATGTTTTCATTGGGCCTTCTGTGCGATTACGCTTGGAGTTTTGGCATTGCGACCGGATAAGCGAGTCGGCTAACGGTTAGAGTATGATTTCTTCTGGATTCTATGTTTGCCCGAATTGAACCGGACTACGGCAACGATTCGTGCGCTGCACTATACTAGACCTGCAATTGTCTAATAAAATCATTTAGTCACAGCACTATTTTCTCGTATTAATGAAATGGCGAATGGACCCCGTCTCTCTTTGTACATTAGACAAAATAGATAATTCTGTCTAATGGTGAAGCGAGCGCTGTCTTGTCGATTCAATTATCAATGCCTTCACGGCCTCAACTACCAAGTGTCGAACCGTCACTACAGGCATATGGGCCAAGCTCCCTTGGGGTGGAGTTTGGACTGCCAATGTTCTAGCCTCTCGGCCAATACATAATGATCGTTACGCCAATTAAAGCCACAAAACCGCCAAGCACGTCGAATCTATCCGGTGCGATTTTATCGACCTGCCAACCCCAAAGGATTGACAGGACAATAAAGATTCCTCCATATGCAGCATAGACACGACCAAAATTGGCGGGTTGCAAAGTAGGAATCACACCATAAAGAACAAGCACAGCTGCACCAATAAAACCGTACCAGGCAGATTTGCTTTCACGCAACCACAGCCATACTAGATATCCGCCGCCGATCTCACATAGGCCAGCCAAAACAAAATAGGAAATTGATTTGATTGTCGCAACAGCATCCATTAATTTTCACTCATGGGTTACGGTGCTGATTTCATTTCTAGCCAAAAACAAAAGGATGAAGCAAAGCCAGAGGCGCGATGGATGTTTTATTTTCGTAGCAGTCTCAGTCCATTGCCCACCACCAGCAGACTAGCGCCCATATCGGCAAACACTGCCATCCACATGGTACCCAAGCCAGCCAGAGTAAGCACCAAAAATAACATTTTGATGCCAAGCGCGAAGGCGATATTCTGCACCAGTATCGAATGCGTGGCTTGCGACAGCCGGATGAAGACTGAGACTTTATGTAAATCGTCGTCCATCAACGCCACGTCGGCAATTTCAATCGCGGTGTCTGTGCCCATTGCGCCCATGGCAAAGCCAATGTCGGCTCGTGCCAAGGCTGGTCCATCGTTGACACCATCACCGACCATGCCCACCTTTCCTTCGGCTTCAAAGGTCTCGATCGCTTTCAGCTTATCTTCGGGAAGCAGGTTACCACGCGCCTGATCAATCCCGACTTGCCTCGCAATTGCTTCGGCCGTATGAGGGTTATCACCGGTAAGCATGACAGTCTTGATTCCTAACTGGTGCAATTCAGCGATGGCGGTACGACTGCTGTCCTTCACTGTGTCGGCCACTGCAAACAAAGCTAACACCTGTCGATCATCCATCAGCATTACGACCGTCTTGCCTTGGCGTTCCAGTGCATCGAGGCGGACTTCAAGTTCTGCGGAGCAACGACCCTGCTCCTCTACCAGCAGATGGTTGCCGAAGAAATAGGTTTTGCCGTCGATTTCCCCCCGTACCCCCCGACCAAGTAATGCTTCAAACGCTTCAACGTTATCTCGTATGATTCCTTCCGCGTCCAAGGCCTTTGCAACCGCTTGCGATACCGGATGATCGGAGCGTCCAGCTAGGCTGGTAGCTATGCGATAGCAATTCTTGGCGTCTTCATCTGCGCATAGCTCAAAATCAGTTTGCACCGGTTTGCCATGAGTGATGGTACCGGTCTTGTCAAACGCTAGCCAAGTTAGTTTGCGACCTTCTTCCAGATAGACACCACCCTTGATCAGAATCCCGTGGCGTGCCGCTGCGGCCAAGCCACTAACGATAGTAACTGGTGTTGAGATCACCAACGCGCACGGACATGCGATTACCAGCAACACCAACGCCTTATATATCCAGTCATGCCAACCGCCGCCCACGATCAATGGCGGTAGAATAGCCACAGCTAGTGCGACTGCAAAAACAATGGGGGTATAAACACGAGCAAATTGGTCAATAAAGCGTTGCGTAGGCGCTTTCACGTTTTGTGCTTCTTCGACTGCGTGAATAATACGTGCGAGAGTTGTGTTACCCGCCGCTGCTGTCACGCGATACTCGAAAGAGCCAGTCCCGTTAATTGTCCCGGCAAAAACAGCATCGCCTTCAGTCTTGTCCACCGGCAGGCTTTCTCCAGTGATCGGTGCTTGATCCACAGTCGAACGGCCAGCGACTATTTTGCCATCCAATCCAATACGTTCGCCAGGGTTTACCCGAACCAGGTTGCCAACCATGACCACCACAGCTTCCACTTTTTGCCAAGAGCCATCGGCCTGCTGGACGGTTGCTGTCTCAGGAGTCAGTTGCATCAATCCCGTGATTGCGTTGCGGGCGCGATCAAGCGATTTTGCCTCGATTACCTCGGCAATGGAAAATAGAACCATGACCATTGCCGCTTCTGGCCATTGTTGCAATACCATCGCGCCGGTCACCGCTATGCTCATAAGCGCGTTAATATTTAGGTTGCCGTTCCGAACAGCCACCCAACCCTTTTTATATGTTGTTAAACCACAGATAATAATCGCAAGGATAGCAAATGCGGCGACCACTATTTCTGGCATCCCATTCCACCCCATTACCTCCGACGCAATTGCGGCAACACCGGCTAAGACTAATGGCAACCATGCTTTCTTTGGTTCTTCAGCCGGAGCCGTGAGATGGCCATTAGCTTCCGCAATCTCAGGCTGAAAGCCGAGCGACCTCACTGCCTCCAATATCAGATCAAGACTGTCCGGCGTATGAACCACCGTGAGCACACGCTGTATTAGATTGAACTCCATGCTTTTGACTGATACTAGGCCATTCAATTTGTTGCGAATTAGCCCCTCTTCAGTGGGGCAATCCATCTGCATGATGCGAATGGTGGTTCGGGTACCGTCCACCGCGACAACTGGTGCAGCTAGGTCAATTAACGGAAAAGGGGCAATAGGTGAACAACACTCACCATCTGCACAAGCGTGTTCAGGTGTGGCCTTTTCAGTAAGTTTGCTGCTGTTGACACAACTTTCATCATGACAATTTTGGCTTTCTATTAGATCTGCGGTTTTGTCAAAGACTTCAGTGTTTTTATACATGTTTTATATGCTCAATCCCTTGGGTTAAAAGTAAGGCAATGTGTTCATCATCAAGCGAATACCAGGCTATCTTTCCTTCTTTACGATATTTGACCAGATGAGCTCCTCGCAGCAGACGAAGTTGATGAGACACTGCTGATTGTCCAATAGCTACGACAGTGGAAATATCACACACACAAAGTTCTCTCTTGGAGAGCGCATGTAAAATTTTAATCCTTGTTGGATCACCCAGGATTTTAAAAGTATCAGCAATTCGTTTGACATCGTCGTCGAGTAACATTTCGGCTTTTGCCAAACAAACAATCTGGGGATGTTCGCATGACTGTTTACATCCATCCGTTTCACATGGTAAATCTTCCATAACTCGCCTCTTGATATTAATATATGATCATGTGTTCATATATTAATATCAAACTAACAAACTGGCAACAGTTATTTCTCGCTTACAACCGAAACACCAGATTTAGGGGGATTTGAAAAAAACAATACTCGGGCATTAAAACGAAGTGGTCCAGAAAATTGGCCAAGACTAAAATTGGAAAATCGACTGTGTATAGGGGCAAGAAAGGCCTCAGTAAGGAACAGGAAAGGGTAAAAAGGTGTTGATTATCAGACTTGGGCAGATAATTTCTTTACTTCCTTGATGATTATCAACTCCTCCCTCAGCCAAAATTATGCCTCTTGGCAAGCTCAACTGGCTAACCACAATTGCATTTTTAGCTTCTTCCTGATCAGTTCGTATGTGGTCATGCCTAAAAAAACATGCCCGAAAAGGAGCATTCTGGCACGTTTAAAATTTCAAAATTATTCCCAGAAAACTGGCTGCAAATGGAGCACTATAGATTATTGATTCTTCCAGAAAACCAATATTGTCTGGGACCCTTTTTTAGAGACCTTTCAGTCAAGATCCTCAGGAGATATGTTTACTTTTGAAAATCAGAGATTCAATAGTAATATCCGCACGAGGTGAATGTAAACGCCAATCTCGTTGAGATTCGTTTTACCTGTCTTAAGCTTCTTCCTCAATATTGATACGAAAGTACTACCAGTCATCCGATGCTGGAAGAATGGAGCAACTCTCTCGGTTGATGGTCTGGAAGCATCTTGGATTTTAGATTATTTCTTCCTGTCAGGAAAATCTTACTTTTTAACAGGTCTAGAAGGCCTTTCCGTGTTGTTAGGCTTTTGATGTATCTAAACAGGAAAAATATACAATTTCAAAATCAAAGAAGACGTTAAATTTTTGAACTGGCAATATTGACCAAACAAAGGCGACGTCTCAGCGTTGGAGTCACTGGCGAGGCATATTTTTCCATATTAGTTCATGGAATGTAGGCCAAACATATTGCCTTCAGTATCTATAGCTATAGAAATGAAGCCGTACTCCCCAATTGACATCTTCGTTTTTTGAATTTTTCCGCCTGCACCTTCAACTCGGGATTCTTCAATTGCACAGTCATCACAAGAAAAGTAGACCAAGGTGCTATTACCTCCACAGCGGCAAAGCCATCCATTTTTACAAGGGCACCAGTGGCTCCATATTTCTCCATATTGGAAGGGAACGACCACATTTCGATGCCCGAGTCAGTCGGATCATTCAGTTTTTCCAAGCTAATGGCAAGAACAGATTCGTAAAACTTCTTAGCTCTTTTCATTTCGTCAACGTATATTTCGAACCAAGCAGCAGGATTATTGCTCATAATTCCCTCCTCGTCTGTGCACGCCTTGCTGTGTTGCTTCACCATTACAAAACAGGCCAGCGTACAATGATAATATAAAAAAATAATGGTGTTTAAGGATTAATCAAGTGAGGATTAAATCAAACCGTTTTTATGAATCCAACGACAAGGTTTATAGTTAGGAATTGGCCCTCGTATGGAGGCTTTTCCTGTGTAGTTCCGGCTTTCAGAAGGTTGAAAGCCTATTACTTTTTTACTTGCCACCCGTCCGAGATGCTTCCAGGGCATCTAAGCAGTGATGGCCAAACGAATTTCAAGAACAATAAAAAGAGAGCCAACAAGTGAATGGAGAAGCCGTGGAAGGATGGCGATGGATCTGAATTTTGTTGCGAGAATTGTGGTAAACAACGTGGTGGCTCGCAGTACCAGTGGAGCATCACCACCGGAGGGGGAGAGGGTTTGAAAAACGGCGGGAATCACGCGTGGAATGATGACCTCTAAGGTGGCATTGCCGTTGTCCAGATCATAAGGCATGGCATTGGCTGAGTTGATGAATAAAGCTGTACTCAACAGCAATAAGATTGCCTTAAACAAGTGACTAAATCGTTTAATAAACATGGAAAACCTCCAGTTAACATTAGTAAATAAAGAAACGGAGGGGATGAGTGTGAATGTCAGATCATTATGTCTTTGGGGGGGGATACGGGACAGACTCCGGTTTGATGCAAGTTCAAAATAATTCCAGTTGTTCACCAGTACATCTTAACCCTACAACGTCACTTGAAAACATCCATACCGCATAGTGTATGTAGTTATGAAATCAACGTTCTGCATATTGTGTGTATTGTAGCATGTTGCGTTGTAGGGTTAACCTGGATTAACATCTACTCCCCCCTCCTTGTTACAAGGTAAGCTCATACCGCATACTTGCACGGACAGTGGATATACACACCTGATTTTGAGATAGGAATTTTTACTTATTGGAGGGCTGTGAAATTGAACGGGTGAGTTCCAGACCGAAACTCAATCAACTGAAATTACACAACAATAACATTGTTAAGGAGCAATGGAACGTTTTTCAACCACAAACGCCGACATCCCTCTTTGGGTTATCTAAATCCCATGAAATTTCTGCAACAGCGGCTTAGGAAAAAAGCCGCTTAATAAAATGTCCATTTTTTATTTGATCATACCAGATCCGTGCTTATCCTCAAGGAAGACTTCCTACACTTCTGGGGGTACCTTTCTCTTTCTCCCGCTTAGGCAGGCAAGTTCCTTGATGATTGGCACACGAGAACCATGTGTTCCCGTCTCCTACCAATAAAGAAAGCGGCAAAGATGCTGCACAAGCACAAGCCTCTTTGCTCAACTGATCTCAGGCAATAACACCATTGCCCTCGACTGTGTGGAGGGATTCAACAACAAGGCAAATGTGGTCACAAGAAAACCATTTGGGTTTCGGTCATATGGTATGTTGAAAATAGCGTTATACCATGCGCTTGGAGATTCGTCTGAGCCTATCGCTACCCACAGATTCTGCTGAGGAGCCATTCTTCGATAAACTATATAATGCTTCATCCTATGATTGGTATCCAATCGTCTCCTCAGTATATTTTGCCTAACAAAAAAAGACCCTTCTTTTGAAATCCTGGACAAATCTAATCTTGTCAGGCTCACCAAGACTCAAAGTTGGGCAGAAAAACCCCGGATGAAGCATACACCGTGCTACTGCCGACGGTTGAACCGGCAGCTTAAATCAACGAAGAGGCTCCACTTAAGAAATAGGAAATGCTGTTCAAACAAACTGAGCCACCTCTGCTACCTATAGTTACATGGGTGCACTTCTCAGGTCCTCTCTCAGTACCATATTGATAATTCAGAGTTTTTGTGTCTGGCCGAACACGAATGAACACTCTCAAGGTCGATTCAATTTTTTTGACATTATCATCCGTCAACCGGAACCAGAAAGATAGAGGTCATTATGGTCGCCGAATTATTGAATTCAGAAACCCAAGAAAACCGCAGCTCTGATAATAGCCCCGATCCAGTCAAGCAAGCACCGTTGCTCCAATTGCCTAAGGGCGGCGGCGCCATCAAAGGCATCAGTGAAAAGTTCTCGGCCAACCCGGTCACCGGCACATCGTCCTTCAGCATACCGTTACCTGTCTCTCCGGCCCGTGGTTTAGAGCCACAACTAGCTTTGAGTTACGACTCGGGTGCCGGCAATGGCCCCTTTGGACTGGGCTGGACCCTGGCGGTGCCAAGTATCGGGCGCAAGACGGAGAAAGGTCTGCCACAATACCTTGATCAGGAAGATTCCGACACCTTTGTTATTGCCGGGGCGGAAGACCTGGTGCCGTTATTACAAGTGAGTGGCGGGAGCTGGCAAGAGGTGACGGCCGTAAAGGAGTTGGCCGGCATCAGCTGGGAGGTAAAACTCTATCGGCCGCGCATCGAAGGCGCCTTTACCAAGATCGAACGCTGGCGCAATGCGCAGACCGGCATCATCTGGTGGCGAGCGACTTCCGGAAAAAATGTCACCTCGGTTTTTGGCTATCACCCAGAAGCCAGAATCGCCGATCCGGCCAATCCAAGCAAAATATTCCGGTGGCTGATCGATTGTGCATACGACGATAAGGGCCACTTCACCCAATACGTTTACAAGACCGAGGACGGGGTCGCTGTCGATCACGGCCTGGCCTACGAGCAGCATCGTAAAACCGATCCTGTCGCGCAATCTTACTTAAAGCGCGTCTGGTACGGCATTAAAAAGCCGTATGACCAGTTGTACACGGACGTCCCCGAGGTTCTCGACAAACCGTTCGATCAGGATGATTTCCATTTCCAAACGGTTTTTGATTACGGGGAACATACCGAAAGCGTACCTGCCGCCGCCGAAGCATCTGCATGGGATGTCAGGCACGATCCGTTTTCCGATTATCGATCCGGCTTTGAAATCCGCACGTATCGACGCTGCAAACGCGTCCTGCTGTTTCATCAATTTGGGGATGAACTGCCGACGGAACGCGAGCTTGTCAGCGAGATTGCGTTTGCCTATGACGACCAAAACGAGGCCTTCAGTTTACTTACCTCAATCACCAGCAGCGGTTACAAGCGCGACACGGTCGGCATATTGAGGTCCAGGTCACTGCCTCCCATGACCTTCGGCTATCAGGTGCACGCCTGGAACGCCGAAATCAAGACCATCGATCCCGAGAGCCTGCACCATCTGCCCAGTGGTGTGGCGGGACGGCAATATCAGTGGGTGGATCTTTACAGCGAGGGTCTCAGCGGTGTGCTCACCGAGCAGGCAGGCGGTCTTTATTACAAACAGAATCTGGGCAACGCCACATTCGCCGAAGCCCGGCAGGTATCGCCGGCACCTTCCATACACGGGCTGGCCAGTGGCACATTGCAAATCCAGGATTTGGAAAGTAACGGTATCAAAAGCCTGGTTACCACGATTGGTCCGGTAAAAGGGTTTTACAAATCCGGTGATCAAGCGGAGTGGCAGAATTTCCTGCCGTTCAAAGCGATGCCCACCATCGATTTTCAGGATGCCAACCTGCGCGTCATCGATCTGGATGGCGATGGACGGCCCGACCTGCTGGTTTCGGAAGAACACGCCTTTCGCTGGTATCCCTCGGCAGGCGAAGTGGGCTATGGCGCAGCGCGCACGACGGCTAAAGCGCAGGACGAAGATGCGGGGCCAGCTATTGTGTTCGCCAACGAATCGGAGTCGATCTTTCTGGCCGACATGAGCGGTGACGGCCTGCAGGATATCGTTCGCATTCGCAATGGTAGCGTGGTGTACTGGCCCAATCTGGGCTACGCCCGCTTCGGCGCAAAGGTTACCATGGCCCGTGCGCCTCATTTCAACCACCCGGACCTTTTTGATCCCGGCCACATTCGTGTCGCCGACCTGGACGGCTCAGGCCCCACGGATATCATTTACCTGGGCCGGAACGAGTTTCAGTACTGGTTGAATCAAAGCGGCAATAGCTGGAGCACTCCGCATTCGACCATCAATCCCTTTCCCGTCATCGACAATCTGGCAACCATCTCCGTCATCGACCTGCTCGGGTCCGGCACGGCCTGCGTGGTGTGGTCGTCACCCTTGCCAATGAACAATGGACGTTCCATTCGCTATATAGACCTCATGGAAAGTACCAAGCCGTACCTGATGACAAATTATCAAAACGGCATGGGCAAGGAAGTCAATCTGAGCTACACACCGTCCACCCGGTTCTACCTCGAAGATAAACAACAAGGAGAGCCCTGGATCACCAGACTGCATTTTCCGGTGCATTGCCTGTCCAGGGTCGAAACTATCGATCACATTACCAACGCGCGCTTTGCCAGTTCGTACAGCTACCACCATGGCTACTACGACCATGCTGAACGTGAGTTCCGCGGCTTTGGCCGGGTCGATCAGATCGACACCGAGGACTACGACCATTTTGTCCAGGGGGATTCATCGAATGTCGTTGCGCGCGTCCTGCACCAGACACCGATGCTCAGTAAAACCTGGTTTCACACCGGCTTTTATCTGGATCGGGTGCATATCCTTTCCCAATTCCAGCATGAGTATTTCACTTCACCGACGCTGGAGCAGATCAAGCTTGGTGAACCGGAGCTGCCCCAGGCCCTGACCGCAGCCGAATGGCGGGAGGCACTGCGGGCCTGCAAAGGCATGGCGCTGCGCAGCGAAGTGTACGGATTGGATGGTACGGAAGCAGAAGCCAGGCCTTACTCGATCGCTCAGACCTGTTGCGAAATTAAGCGCATCCAGCCCAAGGGCAATAATCGCTATACCTGCTTTCAAGTGATCAACAGCGAGTCACTGTCATTGCAGTTGGACCGCAACCCGGAGGACCCGCGCATCAGCCATAGCCTGATTTTAGAAACCGATGGTTATGGTAATCCCATTTTGTCGGCGACCGTGGGCTATCCGCGCCTGTTCAGCGATCCGGATGTTCCCGAAGAAATAAGCAGCGCGCAAACCAAAACCCATGTGGTCATCTCCCAGGCCGCCTATACCAATGACCAATACGGGATATTTGGTGGCTTCCGCATCGATGATGCCCACGATGCACCGTATCTCCTGCCGATTGCCTGGCAAGCACTGACATATGAACTCCGCGGCATTTCCCCTCCGGAAAACCCTCTTTTCAGTCGTTCCGAGTTAACCCGGGGTTTTAACGATGCCGATACTGTCGGTTATGAGAACCTGGCCGCAACGGGCCAGGTCAAACGCCCTCTGACCCAAAGCGAAACCCGCTTTAGCAACGATTCCCTCGACGGGCCTCGCCCTGCCGGCGAACTCAGCCCTTTGGGCATCTCCTGGCAATCCTACCAGCTGGCCTTTACACCCGGACTTCTTCAATCGATTTACGCTGACAAGGTCGACCATACTTCATTTGATGGGAGATTTGTCGATCTCAACGCTGACGGCAACTGGTGGGTCCCCTCCGGTACACCCATTTTTGGCTCGGACGCGGCCCAACGATTTTACCTGCCCGAAGGTACGCGCGACCCCTTAGGCCAGCCCTCCTGGCTCGATCTGGATGCGTATCTGCTGCTGCCCATCGGCAGTCGCGACACTAAACAAAATGCAACCTTCGCCGTCAACGACTACCGCACCCTGCAGCCACAGTTCGTGCGCGATGCCAATCATAACTGGGCCGCGGTCGAAGCGGACGAGTTGGGCATAGTCGTCAAGTCGGCCATCATGGGCAAGGTGAGCGGCTTGAATGAAGGTGAATCACCGACGCCGGATGCCAGCACTGAAGGGGATAACCTGGTTTATCCTTCCGCCGAATTGAGCTACGCCTTCTATGACCCGGCCACGAACCAGCCGGCCCATGTGTATACCAGAAGCTATGTCAATCATCACAGCGTCGATGCCGGCGAGGAGCGCGAGGACTATCTGCAGCAATTCGAGTATTCGGATGGCTCGGGCAACATCGTCATGGTCAAGGCCCAGGCCGAACCAGGCCTGGCCAAACGCCGCAATGACGACGGCACAATCGAAGAAGTAGATACCGGTACCGCCGTGCGCTGGATCGGCAACGGCCGCACCATCCTTAACAACAAGGGCAACCCGGTCAAACAGTACGAGCCCTATTTCAGTGTCACCCATGAGTACGAGGATGACCCCGCCCTGGTCGAAATCGGCATCACTCCCATTCTGTTCTATGACGCGGCGGGCAGAAACAACTGCAAGCTTAATCCCAACCACAGCTATGAAAAAGTGGTTTTTGATCCCTGGCAGCAAACCAGCTGGGATGTCAACGATACCTTGTATATTCAAAACGATGACGGCAGTAAAGATCTTGACTCCGCCGATGATCCCGAGGTGGGACACTACTTCGCCGGGCTGGATGCGAAAGACTATCTGCCGAGTTGGTATGGGGCGCGTATCAACGGGGCACTTGGAGCGGAACAGCAGCGCGCCGCGCAAATAAGCGAAGCGCATGCCAACACCCCTGCCCAGGTTTATACCGATGCGCTGGGCAGAACGATTTATGGGTTAGTGGACAATGGCGAATTCGACCAATACAAAACCCGCACGGTGCTGGATATAGAAGGCAATACATTGACGGTGATCGATGACCGGGACAACACTGTCATGGCCTATAGTTACAATATGCTGCCGCCGCCGGATAAAGATAAACCCAAGCCGGTGTTATACCAAAACAGCATGGACGGCGGCGAGAAATGGACGCTGTTCAATGTCCTGGGGCAGCCGACCCGCAGTTGGGACAGCCGCGAGCATGTCTTTGAAACATACTACGATGAACTCAATCGACCGACAGAAAGTACGGTAACTGAAAATAGCGTCGTAAAAACCATTACACGCAGTTTTTATCATGACAGCGATAGTGCAGATGCGGATATTGCTAGGGTGAATAACCTGATAGGGGCCGCCTATGCAACCTACGATCAAGCCGGATTATCTGAATCACTGACGATAGATTTCAAGGGCAATCCTCTTTTCAGTCGCCGCACCTTCGCGGTCGAATATAAAGAAACCGTTGACTGGAGCCCGAGCGATCTACGCTCGCTGTTAGAAACAGAATATTTCGAAACCACTGCGGAATACGACGCGCTCAATCGTCTCACCCATTCGCTCTCGCCGCATAACCGAAATATTCCAGCAAGTGAAACCTGGCCTGGATATAACGAATCCGGCACATTGGACGTTGTCGATATGGCGATTCGCGGCGGAGTGCGAAAACGCTACGTCATCGATATGGAGTACGATGCCAAGGGCCAACGGCAACACATCGAATATGGCAATGGCGTGGTAACAAAATATGAATATGAACCCGACACCTACCGCCTGAAACGATTAATAACCAATCGAAATATAAATGAATTCTTGCAAGATTTGAATTACTGCTATGATCCCGTGGGAAATATCAGCGAAATTCGCGACAACGCCCAACAAACACACTTTTTCCGAAATAGAGTTGTCGAGCCGCATAGCCAATTTCATTACGACCCGATCTATCGCCTGATCAAAGCCACTGGCCGAGAGCACGCCGGGCAGAACAGTTCGCCCTCACCATACAATGGCTGGCTGCCGGAAGTACACCCCAATGATGGCAACGCCATGCGGCCTTATACCCAAAACTATAGTTATGACGGCGTGGACAATATCCAGGAGATGGCTCACCGCGCCAGTGGAAAAGGCTGGACGCGTAATTATCAATATGCCGACGACAGTAACCGCCTGATGGCGACCACCTTGGGTGACCCTGATCTGCCGTATAACGAACCCTACGAATACAACGCCCACGGCAGCATGACCCGCATGCCCCATCTGCCGGTGATGCTGTGGACCTTTCTCGACCAGCTCCAAGCAAGCAGCAAGCAGGTGATAAATAACGGCACACCCGAAACAACCTACTATGTCTACGATGCCGGAGGCCAGCGTACCCGCAAACTTACCGAAAAAAATGGCACCACTGTTAAAGAGCGCATCTATCTGGGCGGTTGGGAACTCTATCGCGAGACCGTGGTCGGTCAGCTGCGAGTGGAACGAGAGACCCTGCATGTCATGGATGATCAAAATCGCATCGCCTTAATTGAAACCAAAACCGTGAGTGATGGCGCCCAAGTGCCATCACCAATACCGGTGGTTCGTTATCAACTGGGAAATCATCTCGGCTCCGCCAGTCTCGAATTGAGTGATGATGGCAATATTATCTCTTATGAAGAATATCATCCCTATGGCACAACGGCTTATCATGCCGGTACCGGTGTTGTTGAGGAAAGTCCGAAGCGGTATCGCTATACGGGGATGGAGCGGGACGAAGAGACGGGGTTTTCTTATCATGGAGCGAGGTATTTGGCTGTGTGGTTGGGGAGGTGGAGTAGTGCCGACCCAATGGGAGTCAGTGATGGTTTGAATGTATATTCTTGGGTCATAAACAACCCAATAAAACTTGTTGACCCTAAAGGTACTGAATGGCAGAAGTTCGAAAAAACTACCGACGCAAGTGGAAATGTTCATTATACGATTGAGCTTTCTGCAGCAGTTTACATTGATCCCACCACAAACATAAGCACTTCCGCTAGCAGTAAAGCAGTTCAGCAACAAAATCAACAGGCCATTGCACGTGAATTAGAACGTACATTAAACACTTGGTTTTCGGGTAGTGAAACACTCGCAGACGGGACTACCGTCAGTTGGTCTATGACAGCAACTATACGGCCGATTGTATATCGAAGTGATGTGAAATTGGATGAACACTTGTTTTATGTTGGAACATCAGCAATTTTGAGTTGGGGGAATTTTGAAATTCCTGCAATTGGGCTGCGCTATTTAGAGAGTATTTACGTCAAGGAAGAAGCCGTTTGGGATTCGGCAAAGTCAATTCCTGCAATAGATGAACAGTTGATAGCACACGAATTTGCGCATACTGGTGGCCTACTGCATCCTCACTATGCCGTCGACGGAATGGTGGGTTTGTTCTTTGGAAATTATTTCGGCTCCGTGGATAGATTATTTTATGATCCTGCCACCAAAGATAACCCGATGTCGTATTATATGGGCAAACTTCCGCAAAACCCCAAGTTTTCAATAACCCAAATTGAAGAGATTCGACATTTTCTAGGCCTTGATGAAGAAACTAACCGTCGTTTAAACGACGCTTTGTTATCTGCAAGATAAGCGAGGACCGTATGTTGGAGTTCGTGTCTCACTCCAACAAAAATGCTGAAATGGATGTGAAATGATTTTAACGAACGATATGAAATGGATGTATTGGCGGTTTGTGTTGTTGGGTGTTCGAAATGTTGGGGTTCCTTCGTCACCCCAACCTACATAAAAACATGGTGGAATGAATGGAATACCGACGAGCAAACATAAAAGGCGGCACCTATTTCTTCACGGTGAATCTGGCCGAGCGCCGGCGTACTCTGCTGGTCGATGAAATTGATACCCTGCGCGAGGTGATAAGAACGGTCAAAACCAAACATCCCTTTCATATTGATGCCATGGTGGTGTTGCCGGATCATTTGCACGCCTTGTGGACATTGCCCGAGGGCGACAACGATTTTCCCATGCGATGGATGTTGATCAAATCCGGGTTTTCCCGGCGAATCAAAAAAGGCGAACGCATCGGCATCAGCCGCAAACGCAAGGGTGAACGCGGTATATGGCAACGCCGGTATTGGGAACATTGCATCAGAGATGATCGGGATTACCAACACCATGTGCATTACATCCATTACAACCCGGTAAAACATGGATTTGTTGACAAAGCCGTGAACTGGCCATATTCGAGCATTCATCGGTATGTGGAAAGTGGCATGATACCAAAGGACTGGGGGATATCGGAAGCTTTTACGGATGCATCCGGTTTCGGTGAGTGAATACCCGCGAATTATATAGGATCCGTAGGTTGGGGTGAGGAACGAACCCCAACGATTAATCGCAATCTGCACAGTCAATTTGTGTTGGGGTTCGTTCCTCACCCCAACCTACGATGCTGTTATCCGTTTGGTTTATAAAGATTACGGAGGATATGACCATGTGGTAACTTTCAAATTAACCGGATCAGTTATTGATGCTGCAACCGGCAAAGGCATAGATGGTTTGCGTGCAGAAGCTTGGGGGCGTTTGCCCGGCGCCGAAAAGAAGTTGGGTGTGACCACCACCGATGCTGAAGGTTATTTCCTCATTGAATGTAACATTGCTGATCAGCAGTTGAGCAAAAAACCACTTGGCGTCATCAAATTGTTTTCCGGTAAAGCCTTATTAC
>RCMY010000167.1_pt1 | contig 59305 bp, 36 predicted proteins | sample 2041341 | NCBI WGS metagenome assembly RCMY01 (sample SAMN09708234, study PRJNA481090) | Marine sediment metagenome, whole genome shotgun sequencing project.
ATAGGAATATATACAACAGGAGAAAATAATGTAACAAATACCGGAATAATAAATATAGGTAATTCATCAAGCCAGACACAGCCGGGTGTGGGAATATATGCAGATCATGCAGGCAGCAGTATTACAAATTCGGCTACAGGTTCTGTAAATGTAGGGGATAATTCAATAGGGTTATATAACCTAAACGGAAATGTAACAAACAGCGGAGCAATAACAGCAGGAAACGGCGGAACAGGAATATATTCCGAAGGAGGAACGATAACTTTAAATGCCGGCTCATCAATAACAACCGGTCAGAATGATGCTGTGGGAGTATATGCAGTAAATCAGACAGGTATAGTAACAAATAACTCGGCAGTATCTGTAGGAGACGGGTCATACGGATTTGTGTTTACAGGAGCAACAGCACCGGCATTTATAAATAACCAGTCAGCTGTGATAGGAAATAACAGTATATTTGTATTCTCGGATTCGGCATTATCAGCAGATAACAGCGGAATATTAACAATGATAGGCTCTGATAATATAGGATATTATTTGAAAAATGGAGGGTCTTTCACGAATAATATGGATATAATAGGTAATTCCGGAGTATCAAACATTGGAGTATACGCAAAAGGAGCCAATATAATAAACAATGCAGATATAATTTTGGGAGATTCCAATCTTGTAGAACATACAGATGCAGGCGGTGTGAAATATAAGACAGGCTATTCAGTGGGAATATACGGAGAAGATTCCAATATAACAAATAATGCAGGAAATACTATTCAGGTAGGAAAAGAAGGAATAGGAATTTATGTAAAAGGTTCGGGATATACAGTGGAAAACCGTGGAATAATAAATGGTTTCGGAAATGATGCAAAAGGTATATTTGCAGCTGATTATGCAATAGTAAATAATTATGGAACGATTAATATGACTGGTGATAATGTAATGGGAATAGTGGGACAGAACGGAGCCCAAATATATAATCATTCAGGCTCGGTAATAAATGTAACCGGTAATGATGTGACAGGAATATATCTGGCAGGAGATGATACAAAACTTGTAAATAACGGAATTATAAACATTACAGGAACAGGTCTGGGTATATCTTATACTCCGACGGTGGAATTAAGTAATGTAACAGATACGACAGGTACAACACAGGGTTATACATCAAAGCAGTATGATCTTCCTGATATGCCTACAGTAGTAAATTCAGGTGTAATAAATATAAATGTAGGCGGAAATTTTAATTATGACGGAATAAGAGTAATAGTAACAATAGATCCATCTACAAATACACCTACTACTAATTCATCAAGCCAGGTAGGATTCGGCGGGACAATACCGAATAAACTTGAAGTAGCTCCTGATTTTGCAGTTGGAACAGCAGCAGACAGATATGTATTTGAGAATATATTCAAAGGAGCAACAGGAAAAGGAGAATATATATCGCAGTCACTGACATGGGATGCAACGGCTCAGGGAAGCAATCTGATAATGACAAGAAAACCATACATGGATTTTACAGATGGATTATGGTTTGAGGATTTTGGAAAAATATTAAATGAAAAATATGCTGTTACAACAGGAGAAGGCAGAAAGATATTTGATAAGATTAACTACATAACAAATGAAGCAGATTTCAGACATATAATGGCAAGTATGGCAGGAAATGTATATGCCAATATAAATCAGAGAGAATATGACATAGCAAAAGCATTTGAAGAATCACTTCATATATTGCAGGATTCATCAAATAATACAAAAGAAAATATAAAAGTAAGTCTGATAGGCGGAAAAGGAAAAAATAAAGAAGAAACAGACGGAGTAACAGGTTATGATTATACGACAACAGGAGTACTGGCATTAAGAGAAGTGGAAAGAACATATAAGCATACATTCGGATATTCACTTGGATATCTGCATACAGGCTTTGAATTTAAAGACGGAAATGAAAGTGAAGAATGGGTGGATACAATACAGCTGGGAGTACATAATAAGTATAAGTCAAATGGATGGAAAGTAGTAAATGACTTAACAGGAAGAGCAAGTATCCATAATGTGGACAGAAATATAGACTGGCCGAGTCCTAACAGCAGATCTGAAATGGACGGGACATATGAAACATACAGTATAACAAGTGACAATATACTCGGAAAAGAATTCGGATTAGGTAAAAAAGCAAGTATAATGCCGTATGGAGCCTTTAAGGCTATGTATGTAACAAGACCTACATTTAATGAAAGCGGACTGGAAGCTCTTGAGGTGGAAGGAAATGATGCATGGAGTGCGAAGCCTAGAGCAGGGGTGGAGCTGAAAGGAGCACTACCTTTAGGAGTTAACTGGCAGTTAAAAGGAGCACTTGACCTTGCATACGAATATGAGCTTGCGGATCTTAATGAAAGAGAAAAGGCAAGACTGATAGCCATAGAAGATGGTTATCATAAATTGTCGAAACCAGAAGATGAAAAAGGAACATTCAGAACAAGAGCAGCAATAGGAGTAGAGGTAGAGGACAGATACGGAATATTCCTGACAGGAGAATACTCAACAGGAAATGATAAGGAAGATGATTACAGAGCAGGAGTAACTTTAAAGGCAGTATTTTAATTAATAAAAAGAGAAAGCAGAGCGTTTCCGGGAAAAACCTGGTATGTTCACTCCGGAAACACTCTTTTTCTTATTAGGGAACTAAAACAGAAGAAAACCACAGGAAGTATGAATATGAAAATTTGAAATTCAGATTATCTGAATACTATATTTATTATGGAATGAGAATAGAAAATCAGGTTCTAAAAGACCTGATTTTGTTAAGTAACTTATAAAAAAATTGTATTTTTGAAATAATAGTTGTATAATCAAAAAAGAAAGCTGTTATAATTAATTATAATATTAACAGGGTGCAGATATGTGTAATTTAGTGTGAATAATCGGGTCATTTTTAATTTATTTTTTTTGAGCCTATATTTTCTTTAAAATATTTTAAATGCTCAACAAAACTAAATTTTGGAGGTAGGATAAATGGCAAATGGAAATAATGTGAAGAAGAGACCTGATTATCTGTCTGATGATCATTTAAGCACTGGAACAAAAGAGTATCTGAAGGTTTTAAATTCAGGAGATACACCGGTAGAATCATTGCCGCCTGCAGAGGCACGAAAGGTTCTTGAAGGTGCTCAGTCTTCTGTGAATGTAGATTTATCAGGTATTGATGAAGAAGAAAAAACCATTGAAACAGACGGCTTCAAAATTGTCATAAACATCACAAGACCAAAAGGTGCGAAAGAAAAACTGCCTGTTTTCATATTTTTGCACGGAGGCGGATGGGTATTGGGAGATTATCCAACACACAGACGTCTGGTGCGTGATATTGTGGTAGAATCAGGATTTGTAAGTGTATTTGTAAATTATACAAGATCTCCGGAAGCAAAGTTTCCGCAGGCACTTGATGAAATTTATGCCGTTACAAAATGGGTCGCTGAAAATGGAGATCAGATAAATGTTGACGGGAAAAAGCTTGCCATTATCGGAAACAGTGTCGGAGGAAACATGACTATTGCAACTTCCATGAGAGCTAAACAAAATGGCGGACCGGAAATTAAATGTCAGGTATTGATGTGGCCGTATTCCAATGCTTCGACTGATGCAGATTCGTATATTGAATACGGGGAACAGAGATTTTTGACTACTCCGCTGATGGAATGGATGAGAGATAATTATATACGAACACCGGAAGATCATAAAGATTTTTTTGTTTCACCGGTACTTGCTGAAAAAGACCAGCTGAAAGGGCTTCCGCCTACACTGATAGAGGTAGCGGAAAATGATATTTTGAGAGATGACGGAGAAACACTGGGGCGACATCTGGATGAAGCCGGAGTGTATGTTTCGACAGTACGTTTTAATGGTGTTATTCATGACTGGGGTCTGTTGAACGGGTTTGCAGAACTTGCTCCTATTCAAAGTCTGGTTTTGCTTTCGGCAGCAATGCTGAAGAAATATCTTAAATAAAAAACTGATTTTGTAATTTTCATAAGAAATTATAAAATACGGTATAGAAGGGCTGTATCAAAATGAAAAATTTTGGTACAGTCTCTATTTTTTATATTTAAAAAAAATTTTTCTGCTAAAACAAAAAATCAAAGTATTTCTTATCTTCTTTATTTTTTCTAGTCTGATTTCTCTTGAGGTAAAACTTAGTGTGGAAGATATTCCAATATCAGAAAATACTGTAACGGAAAATAAAATGTCAGGCAGGAGCTTTCCTGGCATGAAACTCAGAAAAGGCATGGTAGTGAAGTATGATTTTATACTGTTAAAATTTTAAATGAACTTATGTGAAAATATTGAATCAGTTAATTATGATTATTCAGTATTTTTTATTTTGAATTATAAAATATTAAGAGTCGGTTTATGCTTTGACAATGTAAAATAGAATTGACTTTATGAGTTGTTTTTATTAAAATATAAGAGATAGTATAAAATCAATAAAATTAGTATGCTGATTTTATTGTGAAAATAATTTCAATGAGAGGAGATAAGGTAAAGTAATTTCGAATTTAGCTAAATTATAAAGAGTTTGTGGTATATTCGAGAGAATAGTCAGAAAGTTTTTATAATTAAAGTATGGGGAAGGCCGTCTTAATTAAAATAACATCTAAAAAGTTTTTTATTATTTAAGACAGAAAAGATTTATGGAAAAATAGGGAGGAACAATGAAAACGAACAAAAAATTATTAGTATCATTTATGGCATTAAATGCGGTATTATCAACCGGTATAGAGGCTTCGGGAGCTTCGGCGCCGTCAAAATACGACAGAATGTATAATAATATGATAAAAAATCTTGATCAGAATAAATATAACAGTAAAAATTACCAGATAATAGAGCAGGTACTTAATAAAAAAAACAAAGAGCTGAAAGATTTGTACATACAGAGTGATTATATCATAAAGCCGGAATATCTTGAATGGCAGGTATTTTTTTCGGGAGGTTATGAAGAATACGGAAAAGGTGTGGATAATAGTTCCGATAATGCAAAATACAGTTCAAAAGTAACAGGATACTATGATACCAGCGGAAATTATGTGGTTACCAGCGGGAATAAAGGAGGAACTTCAGGAAAACCATACCAGCCGCTGCAGACACCCAAGGAAATAAATCTGGGGGTAAATATACCAATCAGCGGAATCAGCCGTGATCCTTTGAATCTGACTATAAATCCTAAAACAGTCACTGTAGTGGCTCCGAGTCAGAAAACAGTACCGGCGCCTAACCCTAATGTGGTTCTTTTAAATCTCAGCGGTATAGAAGTACCGACTGCTCCTGTTCCGCCTACAGGACTTGGAAGTTCGGGAATTATCATAAATCCGAATCAGATTTATTCGACTAATTCACAATTTACGACAGGAGTAGGAACCATAACCGGTGGTACTTACGCCATAGATTCTGCACCATACAGCAGTTTATATACATTTACGACAAATAATGAAACTTTAAATTTTACGGGAAATATAGATATTAACGGAAATACGGGAGTAATTGTGAGTAATAGCGGACCGACTACTATAACAGGGGCTTCCATTACCAATGATTCAACAATGACTGTGAAATCCAGCGGTTCAGGGCTGGGAGGATTTCATTCAAACAATAGTACAGCTGGTTATTTGGATTTTATAAATAATAATATACTTGATATAGAGTATGTTTCAGGTTCAGGTGCTACACAAAGTCTGTTTTTTTACGGGAATATAAACTTGAAAAATAATGGAACCATAAATTATGTAAATAATGACGGCGGAACAAAGGCTTTATATTCTATGTGGAATTCCTCTCCGGCGGATCCTAATCCGATGAGAGTAGAAAACAACGGAACAATAAACATAATTGGAAATTCAAGTTTAAGTTATTCAAGTACTGTTATGGCACACCATTTCGGACATTTGACTTCTACAGCCCTCGGACAGCATACGGTTATAAATAACGGGACAATAGATCTGACAAATGCTCTCGGTTATCTGCAGGATTATTCTACCGGTGTTTATGATGCTTCAGGCGGTGGAATTATGAATGTGAGAGAAAATTCTGTGGGTATTGAGCTGACGTTAACAGGGAATTCGGAAAATATTTTTAACAGTTCAACATTAAAAGTGGGAACAATAAATGTTTACGGATCTACTAATACCGGAGGACAGTATAGTAAAGCTATAAACATGAGTCTTAACGCATTTCCAAATGTAACAGTAAATATTTCCGACGGTGAAATAAATCTGGAATCAAATTCAATGGGAATTATAACAAATATTCCGGGCAGCCAGACTATAAATAATTCTGCTGAAATTAATATATCAGGAGAAAATTCTTACGGAATAATAACTTATAATAATTCGGCCAGTGCCGGAAGTATTGAAAATACTGGGGATATAACATTGGATGTTAATAATACATCAAAATTAAGTGCGGGAATTTTTCACCAGATAGCTCCTTCATTTGTAAATAAAGGGAATATATATGTAAAATCAACAGGAAGCAACGCTGAAGGAACTATAGGGATTTTACTGTCACAGGGTGCAAAATTTACAAATGACGGCGGCGGAACGAAAGTAATAAGTGTAGACGGAAGAAAAGCAACAGGAGTGTTTGCTAATCAAAATACCACTAATACAATAAAAAATACGACAGTAAAAGTGGCTAACAGCGGAATAGGCTTTTTCTCATATAACGGCTCTGATATTAAGCTTGAGAATATTACAGCAGAAGCATCTGCCGGAGGAATATTATTTTATTCTTCCTCTACACCTTCAAATTCTACAATAACATTTGTAAATTCTTCATCAGCAACGGTAAAAGACGGAGGAACTGCTTTTTATGTAGACGGACCTCTGTCAATGATTCCGACCTCTTATGTGAATTTGAATAATCTTAATTTGAAAATGGAGGATGGCTCTACGGTATTCCTGCTTGACAGTCCGGGGACATACTCGATAGGAGCTCTGCCGACAGCTTCTATGGCAGGATTAAATATAGATCCTTCATCAGGGAATTATAAAGATGTAACAATAAACAGAGGAACTATTAATATTGATAATGTAGGCGGAAATCAGGTCTTTGATCTGGATAATCCTAACGATGCACTTAATAAAAATAGTTTTTATTCTTCGAATCTTAATCTGATAGCAGGGAGTACTATACAAGGCAGCGGAAGCGGTCAGCTTGCAATGGGGCAGACTTCTTACACAAGTGCTGCTTCCAATGCGCTGGTAACGCTGACTAATGGCGGAACTATACAGCTTAGCGGTGCATCATCAGTTGGGATGTATGCTAATTACGGAACTCTTAATAATAATACAGCAATAAACGTTACAGGGACTGACAGTGTGGGAATGTACGGTGAAAACGGAACAGCGGTTATAAATTCGGGAAGTATTACGATAGGAAATAAAGGTGTAGGAATATATGGGATTTCAAATCAGAATATTTTATCTCCTGCATCATACGGAGATCAGAAAGTAAATATAACGAATAATACTTCGATAGTTTCCAATGCGGGGACAGTAGGAACAGTGGGAATATATGCCAATAATAATGCAGGAACAACAGGGAATGATCTGATACTCGGCACAGGGTCGGTTATAAATCTCGGAGCCAGTGACAGTGCAATAGGTGTATATGCGAATCAGATTGATAATGTTTATGCTCAAGGGACAGTAACTGTTGGAAGCAACGGGATCGGGATGTATGCAAATAACAGTAATATTACTTTAAACAATTTTACAATAAATTTGAACGGTGATAATGCTCTGGGATACTATATAGAAGGAAACAGCTCTTCTTTTACAGGAAACGGGACAATAAATATAGATGGTCAGAATGTTACTTTGTTTAATATAAATTCAAACAGTCCGGCTGTAGATTTCAGCGGAATAACAGTGGGGACAGTTACAGCCGGTTCTAATTACACGCTCGGAAGTCTGACTAACGGAAAAATGACTTATGCTTCAGATGCAAGGCTGGCTACAAACGGAACAATGTTAAACGGAAGAAATACTAATATTTATTTAAACGGGACTTCGGATATAAAAGCAGAAGCCGGAGCAACAGGTGTGGTAGCTGTGGCACTGGACGGGCAATATACTGGCGGAGCTCCTATTACACCGGGAGTAGACGGAAAGAATGACGGGCAAATTGTATTAGGAAACAGCTCTGTAGGCTTATACGGAAAAAATGATGCAAGATTTGAAAATACCCATATAATAACAGTAGGAGATGATTCTGCCGGAATATATACGGACGGAGCGCTTGCAAGTATTAAGAATACAGGAACAATAACAATTGGTAATAATTCACAGGGACTGTATCTTAAGAATGGAGATACAATAGATAACGGAGGATCAATATTAAGTTCGGGAATAAGTACAGTTGGTATTTTTGCGGATAATGTAACAAGTCCTGTGATAAATACCGGTATAATAGATTTATCCGGTGATAAATCAGTGGGAATTTATAAAACTGGTGCTGTTAATTCTATTTCAAATAATAATATTATAAAAATAGGAGATTCATCTGATTTGAATGATCCGGGTATAGGAATATATTCTAATACTGCAGGGGATATAATAACAAACTCAGGAACTATAGATACCGGGAAAAATTCAATAGGGATATACGCAGAAGGCGCAGCAGTAAATCAAAATAACATACTGTCAGTCGGAGCAACTGGAACTGGTATATATACAAAAGGCGGAACAGTAACTCTGGGAGCCGGAAGCAGCATAACAGTGGGGTCTAATGAATCAGTAGGTGTATATGGAACTAACGGAACACATATAACTAATAACAGTACAAATGCAGTTAATATAAATAACGGAGGATACGGCTTTATACTGGAAACCGGATCTCTTCTGGATAATCACGGGATACTGTCATTAAACGGAAAAGGGACAGGAGTATATTCTGACGGATTAAACACTGTAAATAACTATACAGGAGCCGATATAAATATGTCAGGTGATAATAATATAGGTATTTACATGGTTTCGGGCGGTATTGTAAATAATGATGCTGATATAAACGGTGCTGCAGGAAAATCCAATATAGGAATATATAACAAAAACGGTACGATTAATAATACAGGAACAATAAATGTAGGAAATTCAGTACTGGCATATAAGTCAGACGGAACTGTGGATTATGACAACAGCGGCTATGCAGTGGGAATATATGGCGACGGTTCTTATATAAACAACACAGGCAATATAAGCGTAGGAGAGAACGGAATAGGGCTGTATACCAGAAATAATCCGGCAGCAGTGGTAAATAAAGGAAATATAACAGGAACAGGAAAAGGTGCTGTTGGTTTATTTGTAGATAACGGGGTAGTGGAGAATGACTTCGGTAAGACAATAACAATGACAGGCGATGATTCAATAGGAATGGTAGCCAATAAGAACGGAACAATAATAAATAACGGAAATATAATAATGTCTGGAAATAATGTATCAGGAATGTTTGCCAACATTAATTCAAAAGCAATTAATAATAATGTCATAGATATGCGTGGGGCAACAGGTGACAAAAGTACGGCATTTTTATTAGGGGCAGGCTCAACCTTTGAAAATAATGGGACATTACTTCTGGGATCAAATGCGGTTATATCAGGTGTGGCGGGAGAAACTTATAAAATACCGAGTATAGTAAACGGAGGTATAATTTACTCAGACGGTGCACTGGCTGCAGACGGAATATCTCTGGCAATAAAGGTAAATTCTGAAACGGTGGTTTATCAGTCGTTATCTTCAGGTCCGCAGTTTACAGCTAACGGAACTTCGATAATAGCTGATACCCTTACTACAAGCAAGCCTATAGTTATACTTCCCGGATTTGCAGATGGAACCAATGCTAATGTATATAAGATAGAAAATGCAGTAGTGGCTTCCGGCGGAAATTATGAATTTGTAAGCGGATCGTTATTATGGGAAGCGACTCCTGAAGCAACAGGTACAGGAGCAAATGTATATATGGAAAGAAAAAGCTTTACGGAATTTACTGACGGATTATGGTTTGAGGATTTTGGAAACGCTCTTGAGAAAAATTTCCTTGGTTCTACAGGAGATGCAATGAAAATTTACAATAAAACAGGTTATATTGAAACAGAAGAAGATTTCAGACAGATAATGGGAAGTCTCGCAGGAAATGTGTACGCAAATATGAATCAAAGAGAAAATGATATAGCCAGAACATTGGAAAATTCAATGCTTACTTTACATGAATCACCTAATAATACAAAAGAAAATGTAAAAATAAATATTATAGGCGGAAAAGGGAAAAATAAAGAGGAAACAGACGGAGTTACGCCGTATGATTATACAACAGCAGGAGTTCTGGCATTAAGAGAGGTCGAACGAACATACAGACATACATTTGGTTATTCACTGGGATATCTGCATACAGGATTTGAATTTAAAGATGGTAATGAAAGCGAAGAGAAGGCAGATACAATTCAGGTGGGAGCACATAATAAATACAGAGCAGGCGGCTGGGAACTGAGAAATGATCTTACAGGAAGAGTAAGCTTCCATAATGTAGACAGAAATATTGACTGGGGATCATCGCTTGGAAAATCGGAAATGAACGGAACATATGAAACATACAGCATAACAAGTGATAATATACTTGGAAAGAAATTTGAGATTGGTAAAAAAACAAGTATAATGCCGTATGGTGCATTCAGGGCAATGTATGTAACAAGACCGACATTCAGCGAAAGCGGTCTGGAATCTCTTGAGGTAGAAGGAAATGATGCATGGAGTGTAAAACCGAGAGCAGGACTGGAATTGTCAGGTTCATTGCCGCTGGGAAGCAAAGCAGCCTGGCAGCTAAAGGGAACTTTGGATTTTGCTTATGAATACGAGCTTGCAGATCTGAATGAAAGAGAAAAAGCAAGATTAACAGCGATAGAAAGCGATTATCACAAACTTGCAAAGCCGCAGGATGAAAAAGGAACTTTCAGAACAAAAGGAATGTTGGGAATAGCTGTAGAAGACAGATATGGATTATTTTTAACCGGTGAATACTCGACAGGAAATAACAAAGAAGATGATTATAGAACCGGATTAATACTTAAAGCTGTATTCTAAAAGAATTATAAATAATATAGTAAAATTTACAAAATAAAAAAACCTCCGGATAGCAAAAAAATATTTTTCCGGAGGTTTTAAATTTACTTAATAACAGAATAAGAAAAACAGAGCGGTGAAGCCTGACTTTACTGTCTCTGGGAGAATATAAGTGTATTTTTATTATTCTCACTTGACTTTAGTGTGTTTTATGGTAGAATATTATCAATAGGATTAGAATTGTTACTCTATTTTTTTTGAGGCAAAATCTAAAAATCAAACATTTTTATAATGTTATTTTAGATTTTGTCTTTTTTTATATAAATAGAGAACTAAGAAAAATCCTTATTTTTAGACAGAAATATCTGTGGAATATTATATATTGCGGAAATGGAGGAAGGTATGAAAAAAATATTATTAATTTTTTTTGTGTTTATGAATTTTATCGGGGGGATAATTTACGGGAAAGAGGTAAAACTTACTATTTTTCATACGAATGATACACACGGAAGAGGTCTGGATGATAAAAGCATAGGATACGGGAAAGTTACTGCATATGTAAATCAATACCGTGCTTCAAATAAAAATGTTCTTTTTTTAGATGCCGGCGATGCTTTTAACGGGCTTCCCGTGATAGATCTGAGTCTGGGGCGTGCTAATCTGGATGTAATGAATCTTATGGGGTATGATGCTTTTACAGCAGGAAATGCAGATTTTGTACAGGGCGGGAAACAGATTCTGGAGCTTGAAAAGGCTGCAAACTTTCCGTTTCTGTCTTCAAATATTTATTATAATGGCAAGCATGCATTTAAGCCTTATATTATCAAAGAAATCGAGGGAGTAAAAATTGGAATTATAGGTGTTTCACCGATGAATTCCATGGTGGCTACCACTGATTCAAAGCTAAAAGGATTTAAAGTTACTGATGCAATAAAAGAAGTGGAGAAGCAGGTCAAAATTGTGAAGAAAAAAGCAGATATTATAATAATTCTTGCGCATCTGGGGAAGACAGATCCTGTGGTAAATGTTCAAAAATTGGTGGAAACTGTTCCGGGAATTGATATTATCGTGGATGGTCATGATCATGTACTTATAAAAGAAGGAATGAAGATAAATGAAACTTTTGTGGTTAATGCAGGTCAGTATAATGAATATCTGGGAATGCTGGAGCTTAGGATAGAGGATAAGAAATTAGTTTCGGCTTCTGGAAAGCTTCTGGGAGCTGATGAATTTAAAAATATTTCTGCTGATAAAAATGTTGAAGAATTAATACAGAAAATAACTAAAGAAAATGACAGAATTTTGAATGAAAAGGTAATGGTATTACCGTTTACCCTTGAAGGAAGAAGGGAGTTCGTAAGATCAGAACAGACTAATATGGGTTCCATACTGGCAGATGCTGAAAGAGAATACACAGGAGCTGATGTATCAATAACAGTAGGCGCCTTTTTACGCGAGAGTATTGAGGAGGGGCCTGTAACATACGGTAAAGTACTTTCCGCACTTCCTTTTACACTGCCTACGGTTACAAGAAATATGACAGGAAGACAGATAGTAGACTTTATAGAACATAATTATACTGAGGAAAAAATAGTAAGTCCTGCTTATACACACGTGAGCGGTATGACCTTTACAGTGGATTTCAGCCGTCCGGCAGGAGCACGTATGACAGATATTATGATTAACGGAAAGCCTATAGATATGAATAAAATTTATGTTTTGGCATGTAACGAACAAATAAGCGATTTTGGAATCAGAGATACAAAAATAGAAAAGAGCTTTGACATAACAATGGCACAGCTGCTTATAAACTATATAAATAAACATCCGGATATCAAAAATCCTGAAAACAGAGTTACAATAAAAAAATAAATAACTTTATTAAGTAAAATACACCTCAAAAGTCAGATGTATCTGATGAGAAGAGGTGTATTTTATTATACTCGGAAATATAGGAAGAGAATCTGTTACACAGCAATAAGAAAATATTAGAAAAATATACTTGCGAAATATGCAATATTGCCAGAGATTAATATCTATAAGCATGAAACAGTTATTCTGAAAATCCGGAAGTTGACAAGCAAAATTAATAAGGGTAAAATTAGTATAACAAATAAGAACATTTTGTAACAAAAAATATAGGGACTTTTGGGAGCGGGAATGAAAGAAAAGAGAATAGATCTTATAATGAAAGAAATAGAAAAGCACGGGATAGTTTCTGTGAATGATCTGATGAAGAAGCTTGGAGTTACCAGAATGACTATAGGGCGTGATTTGAAACTTCTGGAGGATTCAAACATGCTGAAGAGAATTCACGGCGGCGCTGTCAGAAATGAAGATTCAAAATTAACAGAGCTGACACATTTACAGAAAAAGAATATAAATATATCAAAAAAAGAAGAGATAGGAAGACAGGCTGCGGGTTATATAGAGAACGGCGATATAATCTTTATCGGGGCAAGCACTACAAATGAGTGCCTGATGAAATATATAAAAAATAAACGAATAAGAATTATCACAAATTCTTTTTATATATTTGAACAATATAAGGGAAATGATGACTTTGAACTGATATTAACAGGAGGAATATGGCGGGAAAAGTCAGGTGCATTTATAGGAGATGTAACTGACAGAATTTTGTCAGAAATAAAAGTGGACAAAAGTTTTATAGGTGCTAACGGAATTAAGAATAATAATGTAACAAACTCCAATAAGGAGGAAGCCGGACTTCAGAAAATTATTATGGATAATTCCCGGAAAAACTATATATTAATCGACAGCAATAAATTTGACTTAAAGGATCTGTATACTTTTTATCAGACTGACAAAATTGACGGAATAATAACAGACAGCAGGCTTGATAAAGAACTCAGAGAAAAGTATGAAAAATATACTCAGATTATTAATATAATTAAATAAGAAAATTATATTCCCAGAAAAAACGGATTTTTATAATATAAAGAATATAGTTGCAGTAAAGCAGAGGTTTTGTTATAATCGGATAAATAATAGTATTTGCAGGAGGTAAATTATGTTTAGGGAAATCAGAAGAATAAAGAAAAAGCTTCCCGAAAGTGAAGCGGTACGAATGCTTGAACAGCTGAGCTGCTGTACTCTTGCACTGTCAGGAGATGACGGGTATACATACTCTGTTCCTGTAAGTTTTGTTTATGATGACGGGAAAATTTTCTTTCACAGTGCTACGGAGGGGAAAAAATGCGATTCTATATTACAAAATAATAAGATTTCATTTTCAGCCGTGGAAAAAGATGGTATAAAACCCGCAGAATTTACTACACATTATAAAAGTGTAATAGGATTCGGAGAAATAACACTGCTTGAAAAAAGAGAGGAAATTCAGCATGCTATGGAGCTTATTCTGAAAAAATATTCCCCGGATTATATGAAAGAGGGGAAAGACTATATTGAAAGAGCATGGGGACATTTTTATACTTATGTGATTGACATTCATCATATGACTGCCAAAGGAACAGAGCAGCAGAAGGAATAAAATTTATTTGATAAAAATTTTTGAATAAAAAAACAGACCCCTTGTGGAAGGGGATCTGCTCTTTTACTATTATCAACTAGATTCTATTAATAATAAACTTTTCAATGAGCTCGGCTACAGCTCCTTTGTTATTGTCTGCCTCAGTTACATAATGGGCAGCTTTTTTGGCATCATCGACAGCATTGCTTACAGCTACAGATAATCCTGCGGTTTTCAACATGGAAATATCATTGTAGTTATCACCGACTGCAATAGTATCCTTAACATCGATTCCCAAAATTTCAGCCAAAGACCGTAAACCGTTGCCTTTGTCGATTCCTATGGAATTAAACTCCATGTAGCGATTCGAGGAATAGCTTACAGTACAGTTTTCTGTGAGATTCTTCATGGGTTCCTCAAGACTCATAAGATATGAAACGTCAGGATTCTGAAAAAGAATTTTGTAAATCTTTTCATTTTTCAAAAAATCAACGGAATTCTCCTCCATGTATACACGGCCTCCGTTATAGCCGTCCATCTTTTCTTTTTCATATTGGTTTACATTAAAAACATAAACTGTATCTTTAGTGTAAACATGCTGACAGACGTTTTTGGTAAGCCCGAAATCAAATATCTCTTTCATGATATTGTAATCCAGACCGTTTGATCGAAGCAGTGTATTTCCTTTATTTTCCGTAATAATCGCCCCGTTATAGGAAATTACATATTCTCCGGGGAGATCATGTAATCCCAGCCGGGCAAGTTCATTCTGAATGGAAGCATAACCGCGTCCTGTAGCAGGAACAAACTTTATGCCGTATTTTTCTTTGGCAAGCTTGATCATTTTGAGATTGTTTTCACTGATTTCACGATTATCATTTAGCAAGGTTTCGTCCATATCACTTACAATAAGCTTATATCCCATTTTGAATCTCCTTTTTTCTTTTATTTACAATTTATAATTTGTGTAAAATTAAGATAAGTATTCAGTAATAATTTTAACATATTTTGTTTTAAAGAACCACAGTTTAATATAATAAAATTGTAAATATAAAAAAGTATTCAGGATGTGTGATTAGATATCGTCCTTTTCATCAACTTTTATTTGCTCTGTAATAAAAGGAATTACCTCATCAGGCTTGATGTTCAGAACATATGCAAATTCTTCATGAAGCTTTTTTTCTGCTTCCTTCATAAAATATCGGTCAGCTGCATGCATTTTTTTACCTTGGTCTAACAGCGACTGATGATAAACATGAAGTGTTTTTATCAGTATGATCAGTTCTTCCCTGTCTTCTCCCAATAAAACTTTTTCGTAATATTCCTTTCGTTGGTCCTTATCCTGAATCCAAACGGGATATTCCGCGGGAAGAGTCTTAATTAAAGAATATATCTGATCTGCTGACAGAATACGGTGCATTTTTGACAGTGCATTATTGCTGTTTACAGGGATAAAAACCATGGATTTATCACGGTAAACGGGTTTGAGAGCATAGCACGAAGTATGATTTCCGCCAAAATCTTTCTCTGAAATCCCTACGATTTTACACACACCATGTGTGTTGTACAAAACTGTATCATTAACTTTATACATTATGTACCAGCTCCTTTCATTTATATGATGGTATCTTAAAAAAATAAAAACATGCGGCTCACTATAACTGGGCTTACGTTTCTCCAGAGCAAACTACACGTTACATATATATTCTATCATATTTTTGCAAAACTAGCTAGTAAGTAAAAAAAATTTAATTAATCATTTGAAAAGAAAAAAATCTTATGCTGTAATTGTTAGTGTCGAATGTTGGGAAAGGCGTAAATCCGGCTTTGGATCTACACCTTTTGTTTTTAATAAAAATCAGCAGTTTACGGCAGCTTTCCTTAAAAGATTCAAAAAAATATTATTAACGGAGATTATTATGAAAATAAAAAATAAAATGGGCAGCATTTGTAAATTCTCTGACGCTTAAGATGAGGCTGCCCGAGAATTTGTCAGTGGTATTTCAGACATTCTGGCAAAAGTCTCGGCGAAAATAATGGAAAATAACTGGAAATAGTATATTTTTAAGAATTTGCACATATGCGGTATTTCTGACTATAGATTTATTTGGAATAAATATTTGCGAATACAGGCAGCAGACACGAAAAGCTTTTCTGATAGTTACTTTCTGCTTCGAAGTGCACCGCTTATGCTGTATTCTTCAGACACTGAAAGAAAAAATCCCGGCTCTTAAAGCAGATTAGCAATATAATACTACAGATGAAAGGCCACAAAGTAAAAATACGATTTAGAGGGTTTGGTTAATATAATAAAGAACTGTTCAAAATTCTGACAGATTTATAAATTTTTCTTTTTTTACAGTAAAAACATTTCGGAACATTGTTTTTTAATTTAAAATATTTTTTGATATTTTATGGTTTGACTGTTGTAAAGTATTGTGAAACCTTTTGATTTGATAAAGAAAATATTGATATTTAGATTTTAGTATTTTATAAATATAAATTACAAGATTATCATATGAAATATAGGACCTTTTCAAGATTAAAAGTAACGCACATTTAATTTATAATATAGAATTAAGAATAGTTGACAAATATAAAAAAAGAGAATATAATTGATGTAAAGACAGTTCCGTTCTATTGACAAACTCATAGATTATAGCTTTCCGTAAATAAAATGAAAGATTAGTAAAATGATTGAGTTATTCAGAAAGACATATTAATTTATCCAGTAAAAATTTTTACTTTTAGCTCTTTTGGAACAATGTTCTGAAAGAGTAATTTTTGGATTAAAAGTTAGAGAACGAAAAAATTGGGAGAAAATCATTTAAACTTTGAAGGAGAAAAAAGAAAAATATGAAAGTGAATAAAAAAATGCTTACGATGCTGGCATTAAATATTTTAGCGGTAATGCCGGCAATAGCCGGTGAAAGTAAAACAGACAGACTGTACAACAATATAGTAAAAAATATTCAAACCGGCAAATCGAATAACAGTAATTATAAATTAATAGAAAATATTTTGAAACAAAAGAATAAAGATCTGAAAGATTTGTATCTACAGGGGAATTATGTAGAAAAACCCGAGTATCTGGAATGGCAGATATTTTTTTCAGGTTTTTATGAAGAATATAATAACGGAAAAGACAATACCGGAGAAAATGCAGAATATAATTCAAAAACGTCAGGATATTATGATGCGAACGGCAATTATGTTCTGACGGAATATTCAGTTAACGGAATACCCGTAAAGCCTTATGCGGAAGCACAGAATGGAAAATATATTAATTTAGGAATCAATATACAGGTAAAAGAAGTTGATAAAGATGTTCTGACTCTGAATCCGTCTCCTGTCGTACCGGTAAATCTGGATCTCAGTATAGGGAATGTTTCCGTACCCGTAATAGGAAGCATAGCACCAGTAAATGTACCGCAGTTCAGTATTACACAGCCGAATATCAATATTACGACTCCGGCAGGAATAAATATTGTGATTCCTTCACTTTCCGCATATACAAACTGGACAAGCATAACAGGTGCCCAGTGGGCGAATAATACACAATACGGGAATGTTAATCTGACTTCGCCGAGTTATAAGACCAGTGATGGAATTAATGCCATAGCACAGTATACAATATCAGGAGATTATTATGCTGATTCAGATACAATAATGTATGTAGATGTATCACAGACGAGAGCAGTAACTGTAGATCTTACTGAAGATCTCGGAAAACCTTCCAGTAATGTTTATACGACTTTTACCAATTACGGGAAAATATATCTGACTGCTTTAAGCACAGCAGGACTGGAGATCCAGAGCGATAACAGGGGAGAGCATCCTACCCTGAAAAATTCAGGTTTAATAGAAGGACAGAATAAAACTCAGGTAGGAATGATATTCACCCCGGAAGGGTCCACTGATATAAATGCAACCTATATAATGGAGAATACTTCCAGCGGTCAAATAATAATGGGCGGGAATGATTCATCCGGAATGGCTGTAAATAAAATGGGAGCAAGACCGCTTTTCCTTATTAATGCACTTAACAAAGGTCTGATAGAAACCAGAGGACTGAATAACTACGGAATAGCTTTGGATTTAAATAATCTGAATTCAGCTTCTACTATTCTTAATAAAGGAATAATAAATGTAAAAGGAGACAAATCAGGCGGAATTGTACTGAAAGGGTCTATTGGCAATACTGATGATAATGTAGTAAATGAAGGAAATATAAATATAACATCATCAACTTCATTCGGGATTTATTCAAATGTAAGTGATACAAAATATGTAAATGAGGGAAATATAAATCTGACTTCTGCCGCTAATTCAATCGGCTTAAGAAATGAAGGCGGATTATTAAAAAACGGCAGTAACGGAATAATAAATCTGACAAACGGAACAAATAATATAGGACTTTATTCCACAGACGGAACGACAGAAAATAAAGGGAAAATAATAATTTCCAATGGAACTGATAATATAGGAATATATGCTAAAGGTTCAGGTACCTCAGTAGTCAACAGCGGAGAAATTAATGCAGTTTCTTCAGGAAAGATAAAAGGGATTGCTGTAACTGACAATGCTGATATAACAAATACTAAAAATATCAAGCTAAACGGACAGTCGGGATCTGTCGGTATATATGCATCAAATTACGGGACTTTTACTTCTTCAGGTACAGGAGATGTGGATATCAAAGTAACAGGTACGGATTCAGTCGGGATATATTCCGAAAGTAACGGGTCTGTTGCTGTAAACGGAAATATAGAAGCAGCAGACAATGCAATAAATTTATATGCTTCAAACGGAAAAATTCTTTTGACAGATGCCGCCTTAACCACAAAAGCAAACTCTCTGTTATTTTATATGACAAATAACGGGAAATTTTCTTTGACAAATACACAGGCAGACATAGAGAACTCTGGAGCAGCCTTTTATTATGATGCTTCTTCATTAGGGGCCATAACTTCAGGAACAATGTCCGGATATATTTCAAATATGTTTTTATCCGGTTCTAATTCTGTTTTGAATATGTCACAGGATTCCATACTTGTGTCTGTCAATAATGCAGATGTGAATTTGAGCAATCTGCCGGATTTAAGAACAACACTAGGTTCTGTGGGAATAAATGTATCGGGAACTGGTTACAAAAGCTATCTGTTATATAAAAGTAACCTGACTGTAGATCAAAATGCAAATTTAGATACTGATATACTGGGAACTATAGGACTTTCAGCAGCCGGTGTGGTTAATAACAGTGAGATAACGGGAACTCTTGCAGATAAAAAGGCAATAGCCGTAGAAAATGAAGATCTGTCTGCAAAAAGTGCCGTAACTATTACAAATAATAATTCCATAATATTGAGCGGGAATAATTCCATGGGAATTTATACAAATTATGGAATAATAAATAACAGCAGCGGTAAAATTATAAAATTAACCGGAGATAATTCCGTAGGATTATACGCTACAAACGGAACAAGTGTACAAAACTCGGGAGATATCTATATCAACGGAGCTGGAATTTACGCTACATCATATAAAGCAGACGGGGTAAGCCAGACTTTTGGCGACGGAAAGACCTCTATAGTGAATTCCGGAACAGTTACAAGCGGTTCAAAGGCTAATTCTGTCGGAATATATACCAGAAATAATTCAGGAGGAACAGTTTCATCCAATGATTTTACACTGGATTTATCTTCTGGAGAAATAAATATGACAGGTTCGTCAGGAGGAACAGCTGTTTATGCAGAAAAAACAAAAGTAACAGACAGTGGCTCGACGATAAGTGTAGGTGAAAAAGGAATAGCTTTGTACGCGAAAGATAGTGACGTAACTTTAAACGGATCTGTAATTAATCTGCTGGGAGACAATGCAATAGGCTTTTATCTGGAAGGAGCAACAGCTTTTACCGGAACGGGAACTATAAATATCGACGGTAAGAACATAATTTTGATGATACCCGGAGCCAGCGCAGCTGTTTCAAATAACTTTACAGTAGGGACTGTAACATCCGGCTCTACATATACACTAAATGCCATGGTTGACAGTATATATACATATACAGGAACAGCTGCTTTGGAAAGCAACGGAACTCTGATAAACGGAGTGAGAACAGCTGCATATATAGGCAATTCTGGAGGTGTTTATGCTAACCCCGGAGCAGAAAATATAGGAGCAATTGTATTAAACGGGCAGTATACTGCCGGAGGAGCACTGCCGGCCGGAATGAGTGCAGGGTTAGACGGTGAGAATGCAGGAACTGTTATTTTAGGAAATGCATCTGCTGGATTATACGGAACAAACGGGACAAGACTTGGTAATACAGGGACAATTCAGGTAAATGATAATTCCGGTGCCATAATTACATCCGGAACAGGTTCTCTTGGACAAAACAGCGGATTTATCAGCATTGGTGCGGATTCACAGGCTATATATGTAAAGAACGGGAATACTGTTAATAATATGGCTTTTGGAAGTATTGAGAGTACAGGACAAAAAGCTGTCGGACTGTTTGCTGATACAGTAAATACCGTTGTTAATGACGGGTATATAAATATGACAGGTGCAAATTCCATGGGAATTTATACAACGGGAACTAACAGCACCTCAATTACCAATAATGGTGCTGTTACAATCGGGGTTTCTTCTGATCCTGATAATCCTTCCATGGGAATATACAGCAGCTCACCATCTGTAATTAACAATAACGGCAGTATAGCTTCCGGAGAAAACTCTGTAGGGATATATAGTAATAACGGGACGGTAAATCAAAACGGAGCCTTGAATGTCGGAACGAATGGGATAGGTTTATATCTTTCAGGGGGAGCAGCCAATATAACCAGTAATGCTTCGTTCAGTCTGGGGACTAATGCAGCAGGAGTTTATGCTGAAAATGCAGGTATTTCAAATGCTTCAAATATGAGTGTAAATAATAACAGTTACGGCTTTGTACTGACGAACAGCGCATTTTCAAATACAGCTATTAATGCGTCTCTTGGAACAAATTCCGTTTTCGTATATGCAGGCGGCGGAACGAATATTAATAACGGAAATATAATAATGAACAGTTCAGATAATATAGCTTTTTATACTTTTGACGGTGCAAGAGCAGAAAACTACGGTACCATAGCAGGAACTGCAGGAACAGCCAATGTTGGAATATATAATAAAGGCGGTTCGGTTTTAAATGATGTTTCCGGAGTAATCTCCGTTGGTGATTCAATTCTTGCAAATGAAGAATATGCTGTGGGAATTTATGGAGTAAACTCTGCCATCAGTAATCCCGGGACAATATATGCGGGCTCCGGAGCTGTAGGTATAGCAGCAGAAGGAGGAAGAGCAGAAAACACAGGGAATATTACAGCAGTAGGAACTCAGTCTATAGGAATGTATACCGAAGGCGGAATTATAGTTAATGAAACCGGCGGTTTGATTACTGTTTCCGGAGAAGATGCCATCGGCATGGCGGGAAAAGGCAGCGGATCACAAATAATAAATAACGGTATCATAAATGTAACGGGAAATAATTCCAAAGGGATATACGGAGTAGAAGGAGCTACAGTTGTAAATAACGGAAAAATTTATGCAGCAGGGAGTAATGCAGCAGGAATTGTTTTAGACAGTAAATCAACCCTTGTAGTTTCCGGAACAGGAGAAATAATAACTAACAGTATAGCAGCAGGAAACAGCTATAGAGAAATGACAGCATACGACACTCCGGAAATAATCAACTCAGGAGTAATACAGGTGTTGGAAAAATTTGAAACTGACGGACTAAAGGTTACTATAAAAGTAGATCCTTCTTCTATGACAACGCCGAAGGCTTCGGTTGTTTCATCCGGAGGGTACGATAATGTTGATATGAATGCTGAATATTTAATATCTAATGCGGTAAAAATAAAGGCTCCTTCATTCAGCATAAGTAATGCTATGGAAATAACAGCTGATTATACTGTAGGAACAAATTTGAACAAATATAAGCTGGAGGATGTTCTTGTTTCGGGCAGTAATGTAGCGGCTAATTCTTCTGAGATTGCCGTAAAAAGCAGATCATTAACCTGGGAAGCCACTCCTGTGACTAATTCCAAGGGAAATATCGATATATGGATGACCAGAATTTCTTATTCCAAATTTACTGACGGACTTTGGTATGAAGATTTTGGAAGAACTCTTGATGAAAAATATACTTCTGCAGGAACCGATGATGCTTTGAAAATATATGATAAAATTGATCTTATAGAAAATGAAGCAGATTTCAGACATGTAATGGGAAGTATGGCAGGCAGTATATATGCTAATATAAATCAGAGAGAAGAAGATATAACAGGAGCATTTGAAAATACATTACAATTATTGCAGAATTCGGAAAATAATACAAAAGAAAATGTAAAGCTGGGTGTAATAGCAGGAAAAGGTAAGAATAAAGAGGAAACAGACGGAGTTGCAGGCTATGATTATACAACGACGGGAATACTGGCTCTGCGTGAAGTAGAAAGAACATATAAACATACATTTGGTTATTCTTTGGGCTATACTCACACAGGATTTGAATTCCAGGATGGAAATGAAAGTGAGGAATGGGTAGATACAATACAGCTTGGAGTACATAATAAATATAAGACAAACGGCTGGACACTAAGAAATGATTTTACGGGAAGAGCAAGTATTCATAATACAGACAGAAATATAGACTGGCCGTCACCGAATAACAGATCAGAAATGAATGGAACATATGAGACATACAGTGTAACAAGTGACAATATACTTGGAAAAGAAATAGAGCTCAGTAAAAATGTAAGCCTAATGCCTTACGGCGCATTCAGATTAATGTATGTGACAAGGCCGTCATTCAGTGAAAGCGGTCTTGAGGCTTTGGAAATAGAAGGAAATGATGCATGGAGTGTGAAGCCCGGAGCAGGGCTGGAACTGAACGGGAAAGTATCATTAGGAAGAAACTGGCAGTTAAAGGGAACTATTGATTTTTTATATGAATATGAACTTGCTGATATGAATGTAAGAGAAAAAGCAAAGCTGAATGCAATAGAGGACGGATATCACAAGTTATCAAAGCCACAGGATGAAAACGGAATATTCAGTACAAAAGCAGCTGTGGGATTGGAAGCAGCAGACAGATACGGAATATTCCTGACAGGGGAGTATAAAACAGGCAATAACAGTAAAAATGACTACAGAACAGGTGTGGTATTGAAAGCGGTGTTTTAATTAAGGAATAAGAAAAAAAGAAATTTTTGAATATTTGTTAAAAATTTCTTTTTTCTTCTTGCGAAAGGATATAAATGAATAGAGAAGATGCTATAAAAATGACATTGGAGGTAATAAAAGAGAAGAAACTTGAGAATTCCTCAATAGGTGAGATAGTAAAAAAAATGGATATAAGTCCGGGGAATTTGTATTATCATTTTAAAAGTAAAAATGAGTTATATAAAGAGGTGCTGGAATATTCGATTAATGAAATAGCAGATAGTCTGGATAAGGTAAAATTGGATATAAACAAAAAAAATAATTTATTTCAGCTGACTGAGAAGCTAATCAGATTTTTGGAAAAAAGAGAAGATATATTATTTTTTTTAATAACTATGAAAGGAAGCAGCTATCTGGAAAAAAAATCAAACTCAAGAGATCTTCTGCTGAATTTTAAAAATATGCTGGTAAATCAGGATTTGAACACTGAGCATGAAAAAAGAATAGCATTAAAACTGAATATGTTTTTAGGTTCGGTATACGAAGTATTGTATGAAAATAAATTATTAAAAAAAAGAAATCTGACTTCTGCGGAAATAAATGAAATTTATCTCTCTTTTTGGGGAAATGAAGGTAAAGAAGACAATGGAATATGAAGCAGTGTCCAAAGTTTGGATGATTATTTCGAAAATATCACAAAAGTAAACTTTGAGTCTAAATATTTTTTAGTTTGCTGTTGATTAAGATATGAGTTTTCATTATTAACAATTATTAAATTTGACTGTTTATAAAGGACTGTATCAAAATAAAATTTTTTTGAAATTTGCTTACAAAATATTATGATAAATTACATAATGATATCAATATATTGTATTCAGGTATTTGGAAAAGGTCTGTTTTGATACAGTCCCTTTTTGTATTATTGAGAATAGCTGATTTTTTGAAATATAAAAAAATAAATAACAAAAATATATTTGTAGAACAATATCGCGTGTAATTACAAGTGCTTGTGCAATGAAAAATAGGAAATTCATTAAAATTAAATGTTTAAAAAATTATATTTTTAGTAAAAATAAAAATTTTGATACTGATTATGATAAAAAAAATACTTTTTTTTAGTAATTGAAATTATTATATTAATATAAAATTATAGAAAATAAATATTAAAATTTTATAAGAAAGAAAAAATAATTAGAAAAAAACTTATATATTTATATAAATAATTAAAAAAAAGTACGTATTTGTTAAATTTTACGAATAAATGATTATGAATATTTTACTAAATTTGAGCTTTAAAGTCAATTTTAATAGAAAAAAAATTTTTTTATAATTATTTGTCAGACTAATATTTGATGTATGAAAGAATAATTTTTTATTCGTAAAATTTAACAAATACGAATAAAATTTGTTTAAGTATCACTATTTTTGAAAGGAGGAGGAATGAGGAAACTTATATTAGTAATAACAATTATGATGAGTTGTTTTATATTAGCTGCTAAAAAAGATAATCAAAATTTAAAACTGCCAAACATAGAAGAACAAATGAAAAAAGCTGATAAAATATCAGATTATGAAGCTAAAAAAGATGTGGCATGGCATAAAACAGAATACAATAAGGTGTTGAAGTATCTTAAAAAAAATCAAAAATAGGAGTACAAATGAGAAAAAATATATTAATATTTTCATTAATGGTTTTATCATTTACTATTCACTGTAGTGAAATAAGAGTGCAAAGATCATTGGAAGAAAGTATAACAAAAGACTATGACCAGGATGGTGTATATTCATCATATGAAAAGGCTTTGCGGAGAGCTCAGGAATCAGTATATGTAACATTGCCGCAAAAAAGAGGGTATTGGTATACGATGCTGGACAGAATAAAAGCGGAAGAAAAGGAATTAATACCGGATGAAAAAGTAAGAATGAGAAAGAGATAGTACTTAAGGAGGAAGAATGAAAAAGACAATGGTACTGATGCTTTTTACAATAGCGGGAACGATACTGCATTCAGCATCTGTTTACGAGTATAGAAGGGAACTGAGAGAAGGGGCAAGAGGGAAATGGGCGAATCTAAGACAGCATCTTAACAGCGGAGCAAGACTGGAAAGAGAACTGATAAAAGTGGATAAGCAGATAGATAAGAAAGTATCGGAAATACAGGAAATAGAAGATTTATTATTTAGAATAGAAGAATACAAAGCAGAAAATAATATAAAATAATAAGGAGGAATAATGACAAGGAATAAGAAATTATTAGTATCGTTTTTAGCATTAAATGCGATATTAGCGCCGCATGTGTCAGGCGCAGCAGCTTCTTCGAGCCAAAAATACGACAGGCTGTATAACAGCATAACAAAAAATTTGGATAAAGGAAGTTCAAATGAAAAAGCTTATCAAACAATAGAAAAAATACTTAAGCAGAAGAATAAGGAATTAAAAGATCTGCATTTACAGGGTGACTATATAGTAAAACCTGAATATCTGGAATGGCAGATATTTTTTGCAGGTTTCTATAACGAAGATGCAAGAACGGGGAGTTTGAGTTCAAATCATGCAAGAGAAGGAGATGATTCGGAATCAAACTGGTCCGGGAAGAATAAGCCGATGATTCAGGCAGATTCATATAAGGAAGTAAAAGTAGGTCCGAGTATACCATATAAGTATTTGAACTTACAGGATATAAATCCGAATATATCGCTTCCCGTAATAGAAAGCGTTGCTTCGATAAATCTGAATAAAATACCTTTGGTAATAGATATTCCTCAGCTGCCGGCTTTGCCGAATATACAGCTTAATACAGTGACAACTACTAATATAAATGATATTAATATCACTAAAAATGTTCAGGTAAGTCCGTTAAACATAAGTATTGATGCAAAAACATTTAATCCGGTAACTTTGGTAAATCCGCAGCTTGCCAGAAATGGTAACGGATTCAACAGCAATTCCGGTGCAGCAAACTTACATACTAATCTAGATACGCCGGGAACAACTACTCTGGTTACAAGTATAACTAATCCTACAGGGTTAATTCAAATAATCGGTCCTCACGGGGTAAACTGGAACGGAGCAATGCAGTCTGGAGGAACAGGCTCAATGACATATAATATAACCGGGAGTTTAAAAACAGAGAAAGTCGGGTCACGTGTTGTGCTTGTAGAGTCTCATAGAGCTTCTTCCGGAGTAACTACAGGGAATACAAATGATATTTTGTATGTGAAATCGTCTGGAACTTTAACATCTGATGTATCGTATACCGGAATCGTTACAAATGTATATTCTGATACTACATTAATTGTAGAAATAGAAGGAGGATATGGAGCATATAACCATTCAATGTTTGAAAATACAGGAATGATGCAATCCATAGGAACTGGAAAAACTATAGGAATGGAATTCAAAAGCGGTTCTGATTTAACAAGTACAATAAAAGTTAAAAATTCTGGAACTATTGATATTAAAGGCGATGAAAGTGTAGGGATAGATTCGTTAATAAGTCAAAACGGCAGTCAATTTAATATAGGAGTTGAAAATGCAGCCAGCGGAACTATATTAATGAGAGGAAATAACAGTTTCGGTATACTGCTTACTCAGGGGAGACTTGACGGAAGCAATGTAAAATCATCAGGCAATATCGGGACTTTAACTAATACATATATTCAAAACGGAACTATTACTATGAAAGGATACGGGAGTTACGGAGTCGTTATAGAAGGCGGAACAGAATTACCAACAGGGACATCATTAAATTCCGGAACTATAAACATAGAAAACGGCGGGGCTTTATCGGCTGCCGACACTTCATCGGGAATATATCTCAATAAAAATCTGGCATTGAGTAACGACGGAATAATAAATGTAAGCGGAAACTACAGTAATGGAATAAGAATAAATTCCGGTTCAGTAACCAATAAATATGTATCTGGAAAAGCCGTAAATATTTTGGGAACTGCTGCAGATTCAACAGGAATTGCAGTAATCAACAGCAGTTCTACAGGTATAAATAATGGAAAAATTACAATAACAGCAACAGGCGGTAAAAACATAGGAATGTACGGAACAGGCGGAGGAACTGGAAACAGAATAGAGAACACAGGAACAAATGCAGAAATAACAATGAATATCACAGCCGGAAGCGAGAATATAGGAGCTTCAATAATTGGAACAGGAAGTACTTTTTCAAACAGCGGTAAAATTAACTTAACAGATACAACTACTGCAGGAAAGAATGTAGGAATATATTCTGATAATGCAACAGTAAATAATACCGGTGAAGTAAATCTTACCACAAAAGGAAATGATATAGGTATATATCTGAAAGGTAATTCTACAGGGACAATAGGCGGAAATATAAACCTTACTTCTACAGGAAGTAATTATGATTACGGAGTATACTTTGATAACGGATACACAGGAAGTGCAGCAATAAACTCCACGATAAGCCTGAAAGGAAAGTCGGCAGGAGTATTCTCGGCTGTAAAACCAATAGTATTTAACGGAACAGTAAATATGGATACGAGCTCTTCACTGCTGTCAGCTGATTCAATAGGACTGCTGTATCAGATAACAGGAACGTCACCAGCCGGAAATATAGTAACAAATAACGGAACATTAAATGCAGCAGCAGGAACAGGAATATATATCCATAACAACAGTACCGCTTTGGGAAAAACAGTAATAAATAACGCAGGAAAGTCTATTAATATAAGCGGAGGCGGAGTAGGAATAGCAGCAGAGTCAGCAGCATATTCATCTGGAGATAAGCTTCATATAATAAACAGCGGACTGATAAGTAATGTATCATCTTCCACTGCAAACAGCATAGGAATATATGCAAAAAATCAGGATATAAGAATAACAGGAACAGGAAAAATATCAGTATCATCTCCCGGAAGTGAAAATCTGGGAATACTGATAAACGGAGGAAAAACGGAATTTGAAAGCAGCCTTGAACTCGGAGCAGGAGGCATAGGAGTATATCTGAATGGAAATGCTTCAAATACGAATGATTCAGTACTTGATATAGGAAATACAACAAATGCAATAACAGCAGTAACTAACGGAATAGGAGTAGTAGCCAAGGGAGAAAAAGCTACTGTAAATATCCTGTCAAACGGAATAACACTGACAGGTCATTCAGCATTAAATGAAGGGTCACTGGGAGTATTTCTGGAAAACGGAAATATAAATAACAGCGGAACAATAAAAACAGGAGATTACGGAACAGCAGCATACTTGAAATCAACAGCTGCTGGAAGAACAGTAAATCTTGGAAGTCTTGAAACACAGGATAACGGAGTAGGTCTCTATCTGGAAAATCAAAATATAATAGATGCTCTTACTTCAATCACAACAGGTGAAAACAGTATAGCAGTATATGCTAAAAATGGGGATATAGATATTGATGTACTGGATTCAGCTAACTTCACACTAGGAAAAGGAAGCACAGGATACTTTCTTGAGGACGGAACAATAAAATCACTGCTGGGTATAAATACAGACATCACACTTGGAAATGACATAACAGGAGTCGCATTAACAGGGAATTCAGCTATAGACAGCTCAATAAACAGCATAACAATAGGGAATAATACCGGATCAGCAGCAAGCATCAAACCAATAGTTCTTGGAATAAAAGATATTTCTTCTCCGTTAACTGTATCAACAAAGCTGACAGGCGGTAACGGAACTGTGGGACTTTACTATGAAGAAGGCGGAACAGGCAACGCAGTGACATATAATGGAAGCGGAAGTCTGACAGTACCGGATATAAAAGTAGGAACTGCAGGAGGAAACCTGTCATCCGTAGGAGTATACCTTGATGCAGCAACTAATGTAAACGGACTGAATATAAATAATGCATATATTCAGGTAAACGGAAACTCCGGAATAGTTCTGGGAGCGGATACAGGAGATATAAATGTAACAGGAGGCAAGGTAGAGCTTACTGAAGGAGGAGTACTGTTTCTTGTGAAAAACGGAGGTAATGTAAATATATCCCCAAGTACAGTCATAATAACACCTGACAGCGGAATAGAACTTTTCAGGGTAATATACTCAAATTACACAAATACAGCAGGAACTAAACTGGAAATACCAAAAGAAAGTGTGGCAATCCACGGTGAAACAGGGATAATAACAAATGATGGAGAACTGGTATCAAAACTCATAAGCGGAGTTCCGGCAGAAAGCTCTATAGGAATCTATATAGAAAATACATTGGAAAGCTCTCCGGGAGTGCTTTTGCATTCTAATATGTCTTCACAGGGAATAAATAATAACAAAATAGATTTAGGAAACAAAGGAATAGGGATATTTGGAGAAAATTCATATATAAAAAATGAAACAACAGGAACAATAACCATAGCAGATAATGGGGCAGCCCTGTATGCAAGTATAGGATCTATCCTTGAAAATGCAGGAGTAATAAATATCGGGGAAAATTCTGTGGGTATGTATGCTTTAGACAGAACAGGCTCACCAAGCTATACAGGACTGACAAAAGAAAACTATCTGATAAACTCAGGTCAGATAATATCCTCAGGAAACAATACAGTGGGAATATCATCAACAGGAGCAGATCCTCTGTTAAAATCAGATATAACAAATAATGGTGTGATAAGTGTAACAGGAATTAATACAACAGGAATCTACGGAAGTCATACTAATATTCTGAATACAGGAAATATTACAGCAGGAAACGGCTTCGACTCAGGACTGACAATAGAATATGCAGCAGGAATAATAGGAAATAACAGCAGCATAAATATTCAGTCAGGAGCAATACAGTCAGGAAACTATTCAATAGGAGCAGCGGCAACAGGAGATTCAGTTTTAAATATAACAGGAGGAACAATAAGTGTAGGGGATAACTCTATCTTTAACTACATAAAAAGAGGAACAGGAACAAATGTAACACTGACAGACAGCTCAAGCGGAACATATGATCTGAATAGAAGTAAGCAGATAGGTATTTATTCAGAAGAAGGAGATGTGACATCTAATAAAACCCTTGAGGTAAGAAGCGGAACAGGCTCAATAGGACTTTATGCCCAGAATAACGGAAATGTAAATATGACGTTACAGGGACTGACAATAAATGTGGAGAATGGTCAAAAAGGAATATTTGCCAAAGGGGTTTCAGGTTCCGGAGTAAAAACAACACTGGCTAATTCAGTTAATCTAAATGATAACTCAGCACTGGGAATAATACATCAGGACGGGGATATTGAAAATAACGGCTTCACAAATGTATCAGGAATAGGTTCGGTAGGAATATTATCAAGTAATTCAGATAATCTGAATACAAATACTATGTTAAACAACGGCGGAATAAATGTAAATTCGGATTCGGGAATAGGAATCTACGGAACTACCCTGAATAATGCACAGTTAAATGTAACAAATACAGGAAATCTTAATCTGGCAGCGTCATCATCATCAAATGATGTAATATTGGGAATTTACGGAGAAAATGGAGCGGAGATTAATAATACCGGGAATATAGTTATTGGTGCATCTTCAATAGGAATTTACGGAAAAGGAATAGATATAAATCAAAACGGCGGAGTACTTTCGGCAGATAAAAATGCTCTTGGAATATATTTAAACGGCGGAACAGGCAATGTAAACAATACAGCAATAAATATAGCAGATAATAACGGAGCAGGTATATATGCTACAAATTCAGCCGGTGTAACATTAGGAAATACCAATAATCTAAATGTAGGGGATACAAGCGGAGCTTTAAGCGGAAGTGCAGCAGGAAGCTTTGGAATAGTAGGAAAAGACGGAAGTACAGTGACGAATAATGCTAATATGAATATAGGATTGGCTTCAATCGGAATTTACACAGAAAATTCAACTATTACTAATAACGGAAACATGACAGCAGCCGGAGGAGGAACAGATACCAAAGACGGAAGAGTTCTGATATACGGGGGAAGAGCAGATATTGGTAATATAGGAAGTGCTATTACAAATACAGGAATCTTAAATGCAGGAGATATGGGTGTAGGAATATATTCCAATACAGGAAGTATAGTCAACAGCGGAGATATAACAGTAGGGAATACATATCAGAATCCGTCAAATCCTTCAGACAGACAGTATGCTGTCGGAATATACGGAGTAGGAACTACATCAATAAGTAATGCTAATAAGATAACTTTCGGAGATAACGGACTGGGAATTTATGCATACACACCAAACGGAACGACAACAAACAGCGGATTGATAACATCAAGTGCAGATAATGGAGTAGGTGTCTATATAGAAAAGGGAGATACAATTATCGGAGTAACACAGGAATTTATTAATACAGGACAGATCATACTTACAGGAAATAATTCCATAGGAATTGCCGGAGTAGATAATGTAAAGATAATAAATAACAATCTGGTAGAAACAACAGGAGCAAACAGTATAGGAATCTATGCAGATACTTATTCAATAGTAGAAAATAACGGAACAGTAAGATCAACGGGAACAAACGGAATAGGAATCCTGCTGAAAAATAATTCTGTACTGATAAATAACGGAATAATAGACATAAATATATCAGCAAACGGAAGAGCAATAGTAACAGACGGGACGGGAAGCATAAATGACCTGACAGGAATGTATAACGGGATAGTGGACGCTTCGGCATCTTCACCGGTAGATCATGTGGGCTCAGGACCTTCGTACTCAAAACCATCTATCATAAATGCAGGGATAATAAAGGTAAATGAACGTTTCGAAGTGCCGGAAGATGCAATAATACAAATAAAAGTAGATCCTTCAAGTGTAAAAGAGGCTTCACTGGCAACGAGCGATTATCATCCGGAAGATGTAAACGGGAAATATCTGATATCAAATGCGGTACAATTCATAGCAGATGAATTCGTACTAAGAAATATACAGGTCACATCAGATTTTTCACAGGGAACAAATCATAAGACCTACAAGCTGGAAGATGTATTCGTGCCGTTAACAGCAGGCGGAGGAATAAATTATGGGAAAGCAGCCATAAAGAGTAAAGGAATATTATGGGAAGCAATACCTATAACAAACAGCAACGGAAATCTTGATATATGGATGACGAAAAGAGACCTGACAGAATTCGGAGAAGGTCTGTCATGGGAAGAAATGGCATCAATACTTGATAAAAACTATGAAGATGCAACAGGAGACAGACTGAGTTTATACGATAAGATAGATAAAATAGAAACAGAATCAGACTTGAGAAGAATAATGACATCACTGTCAGGAGCCTATTATGCCAACAGAGCACAAAGAGGTTATGACATAAAAAGAGGATTTGACAATGCACTCGACCTGATGGAAAATTCAGAGAATAATACAAAAGAGAATGTAAAGGTGTCAGTACTTGCCGGAGCAGGGAAAACTTATGAAAACAAAGAAGGTGTAATGGACTATAAATATGAGACAGCGGGAGTATATGCCTTAAGAGAAGTCGAGAGAACTTATGCACATAAATTTGGTTATTCATTAGGATATGCAAGAAACAGCTTTGAGCTGCAGGATGGAAATAATAGTGAGGAATGGGTAGATACGTTACAATTAGGGGTTCATAATATATATAGAAAGAACAGCTGGAAGCTGAGAAGTGATCTGACAGGAAGGTTAAATTTACATAATGTAGACAGAAATATAGACTGGACAGATTCAATAGAAAAGCTGGATGATAAGTATATGTCATACGGAGTTTCACTGGATAATACATTACTTAAGGAGTTTGAATTAAATAAGGTGTTTAAGATAAGTCCTTTATTAAGTCTAGATTTTGGATATCAGTATCTGGATAAAGTGAAGGAGGAATCATCGGTATCAGCCTTAGAGATAGATTCCAACAATGCATACAGTATAAAGCCGGGAGCCGGAATAAGAGTGGATAGTAATATACCATTGGGAAGCAGATCGGCCTGGGAGCTGAAATCGGCAGTGGAAGTAAAATATGAATATGAGCTTGGAGATGCACAGCCGGAAGAAACAGCAAGATTACAGTCATTTGGGGAGACATACAAGCTGGCAAAGCCGGCAGAAGATAAAGGGGAATTAAAGCTGAAGGGAATGCTCGGAGTAGAGGTAACAGACAGATACGGTATCTTTATTACGGGAGAATACGGCAAAGCCTTTAATGAAGTAACAAAGGACGGGGAAAGCTACAAGGTAGGCGTAACATTAAAAGCTGTTTTTTAATTAACTAATATAGAGTGAGCAGAGAGTTTCCGGACAAAAGCGTGGTATGTTCAAGTCCGGAAGCACTCTTTTCTTATCTCTGAAAGGATAAGAATGGATAGAAAAGAAGTAATCAAAATAACATTAGAGTTAATGAAAGAAAAGAAACTGGAGAAAACAACAATAGGCGAAATAGTAAAAAGGCTGGATTTAAGCCCCGGAAGTCTGTATTATCATTTTAAGAATAAAAGTGAAATATATAAAGAGATGGCGGATTATTCACTGGAAGAGATAACAAGAAATCTAAATGAAGCCAGAACGGCTGAAAGCAATAAAAATAGATTGTTTATACTGACAAGAGCATTAATAAAATTTTTAGAGGAGAGGGAAGAAATCTTATTTTTTTTGATAAGTATGAAAGGCTCCTGCTATCTGGAAGAAGAAATAAAGAGTCAGGATTTCTTGATAAATTTTAAAAATATTTTATTAACTGAACAGCAGGATATGAATTATAAAAAACGGATGTTATTAAAGCTGAATATGTTTTTAGGTTCAATATATGAAGTATTGTATGATAGTAAACTGGTAAACGGAAGAAATCTTGCAGAATATGAAATAAGAGATATCCATGCTTCTTTCTGGGGGAATGAGATATTGGATACTAAATATAATAATTGAATCTATAAGTATTCGGAATTATAGGAGTGGCTGTGGAGAAATTATTTTATAAATTTAAGATACAGGGAAAAATAAAGTTATGTAGATTATAGTTTAATGTTTTCAGACTAATTTTTCAATTTAGGGATTCAAAATATTATTACTTTTAAGATATGTCAGTGAATAAAAAGTATGAAATATTAAGAATTGATGATGAAGAAAGATTAGAAAGAATAATGAGCATGTAGCGGGAAATAAAAAAGTAACAAATAAAAGGTATATTAAGATTATATATTAGAGTAATCCTAATAATAGTTATTAAATATTTCATTTGTTTGTTGCTTTATTTTTGGGGAAAAAAGAATTTTTGAATTTGATAATTTGTACAGTATTAAAACTTGGAAATCAAAGAAAATGGTATAAACCAATGCAGGATTAATACTTGGAATATTTTATAACAAATTTTGACATAAAAAATGCACCGCTGTTTGTTAGTTTTATCTAACTTTTAGGGTGCATTTTATTTTATAATTTTTATATGTTAATTTATTTAGTATATTTTATTCTGAACGGTCCTGCAATACTGTTAAATAACATGTCTCCGTTAGGGAAGAACTGTATTATAGCGTATGCTCCGTTTCCGTAGTTATTATATCCAAATATTGTTCTGTGAACTGTTTTTCCAGTGTTCCAATCCATTCCTGTTACTTCCCATCCGGCTTTAGCTGAATATCCGTTGACAAATACTATATTTGATTTTGTACTTACAGCAGGAACCATACTTGTAGAAGAAACATCATTTCTAGTCCATACAGATTTCCAAGAATCAGTTTTTGTATCCCATTCGAATCTTTCAGCACCTACAGGAGGAGTAGTAACCGGTCCTAAAGCTATTACACCGGCCAGTTTATCTTTTGGACCAGGCTGACCAATATTATTAACTACAAATGCACCATAATCTTTTACAACTACTGATTGTTCTGTCTGAACAAATTCTGTACTTTCAGGAAGCCCGGCAGTTACTTTGATCTGGTCGGCAATTCTGTTTGATTTTGTACCTGGTTTTTGTTTGAAATTAGCAGGAATATTATCTCTCCAGAATGCAACAAGATTCATTCTGTTAGCACCGTCAGTAATAACAACGAGTTTGTCTTCATCATTTCCGAATCCCATTAGAGTAGGTGTAGAACCTGTTCCTTTTCCTACTTTAACTGTAGGAGGCTCTATTCCTGTATCATATAATGAAGCCCATGCTCCGTCTTTTTCGTCTGTAGACAGTTTAGTTCCAGTCCACACTACTTTTCTCATATATTTATCAGAAGCTACATAAATTCCATTTTTTTCATCAACGGCAACAGAGTTTGAAATATATTCGTCATCACCGAAACGTACTGTCTGAAGCTCACCTTTCAGGCTTCTGTCAGTAACTGAAATCGAACGGTTTCCTACTATGATAAGTTTTCCGTCATAAGTCAGACTTACACCGGCTAGAGTTTCGCCTTGTTTTAGAACATTTTTTAAGTTAAGTGTTCCGATTATTTCAATTCCTTTAGAAGGATTAGAAGAATCTTTCAATGCAAAAGCATAGATTACCGGATCTGAACCGTCGACATAATCAGCATATACAACATTATTGTTGTCTACTACACTGTATATTCCGTTAAAGATTCTTGTAGTACCCAGACCGTAAATATTTGCCACGGCATCTTCGACTTCTTTAGCGGTTTTATATTTTTTGCCAAGCACTTGTTTATGTACTTCCGGAGTTATAACCTTTATCCCGGGAGCATCTAAACGCGCAGCTTCTTTAAAATTTCCATTTGAGATATCAATATATGAAACTCCCTGGCTGGAAACACCCCACATATAATTTGAGTTTGTAGAGGCAAGTGTTATAATGTTCACTGGTCCTCCGTTTACATTTTTTAATTTATTCAGATCAATATTGTATGTTCCGCTTTTAACTGCATATGGAACAGAGTCAGTCTGAGCAGGATCAAAGTGTGTCAATCCGTAAACAGGTGCAGATAGGTAAGGATTTGGTTTAGGTAAACTTTCAGCATATAAACTTGATGTTAAAGCAAAGCTCATTGTACCAAGTAAACATAATTTCTTAAAAAATTTTTTGGTTGTCATAATTTTTCCTCCTGAATAATTTTATTTTGATATAAATGTTTAAAAAAGATCAAGACTTGCTGATAATTTCAGAATTAAAAGAAAGGCTTCCTTTAGTTCATTTTGTTTCAAATTCAAAAGTTACTGTTTATAATTTGCAGGCTGGCAAAGTCTCTTTGAAAATTACTGACTCTTGTTTAGCCGGAAATATTACAGGTTCCTTTGTCTTCTTTGGTATTCTCTTTGTTTCTAAGTGTTTAAAACATTTAATACTGCGGTATTTGTAATCCTAATTTTTTGAAATATTGACGATGCTTCTGGTAATTGCTTATTTGAAAACTGAGAGTATACAGTTTATTCATTATCCTCTTCAGATTTTCCTGAACATTCTTGATCTGTTAATAAGACTGAAATGAACTTTTACATCACTGATTTAGCAGTGATATGTTTCAGAGTTAATAAATTAAGTGTTTTCATATCTAAAAAATCACTTCCAATAATAACTGCTTCATTTCAAGAGGTTATTAATATATAATTATTAGCTAACTAAGTCAATTATATAATTAACACCTTAATTTGTCAATAAAAAAATAAAAATAAAGTTTTCACATACAATTTCTATGTTTATAGTATTTAGCAAATGAAAAAAACAGATATATTGATTTGTACATTTGGAAAATTTTAGATCATTTTAGTATAAAATGTCAGATAACTATAAATTTATTTAATAAAATAAATTTTAAGAAATTAATATGAATATCGAGGAATCAAGTACTTTTTATACATGAAAAAAGGCAGCTGAAATTTTCAAAACTGCCTGATTCTAGAAAAAATGTAAGTCAGAATCGGAAAGAATCAGTATATTAAAGGGAAATATACTATAATGTAAAGATTTTAACTATAGAGTGAGCTGATTCAGTTTACTCTTATATAAATATTTTACTTCAATTTTTTCTGAATTTTTGAATGTTTTTTTTCGAATTTCTCTCTTGCAAAGCTGTATGCTTCATTAATAAATGGAATTAAAGTATCGTCAGTATTCTTGGCAGGGTTTAGGATACTTATCCATCCCATCCATGCATAAACTGGATGCGGAAGAATTTCATCAGTTTTCTTAAAATCATAATTCATATCGACGACTCTTCCGGCAGCCGGGCGGGCAGGAATTTCACCAAAAAGTTTTATGAAAGCTTTTTTCCTCAGTCCGAGATTCACTCTGAATATGCCCTTTCTGTCCAGTCCGGAGGCTTTGTCATTTTCTCCGTCCTTTTCCTTTACCGTGAGTACATAAACTCCTTTTTTCAGAATATTTCCCGGGTTATAAAATACTGCTTTTTCACCCCAGGTCTCTATTAAAACTGTTCCTTTAAGGTTTTTTATGCAATAATCCAGTATATCATCAGCTTTTCTCATGAATTTCACTCCTATTTTGTTTATATAAAGTATTGTATCTTATAAAATATGACAGCTTTGTGTCATATTTATTTTTGAGAGCAGATCAGGGGAAATTAATTAGTAAAATTTTTAAAAAAATAAGCTGTGTTATAATATTTCAATACGAAAAAATATCAAAATCCAGCCAATATTATAAGTAAAGATACAAAAAAATAACTTTATTATTGCCATATTTTTATTTAAAAATTATATAAAATATTTTAAATGACCTGATGGATAACAGTAATAGCAGTGCTGCAGGAAAACCGGACGGAATTATTTTAATAAAATCGGGGAATAATAATATTCCATTCAAATATGAAAGTGAAAATAGATTAATATTATTTATTTGACAAATAAAGAAATTATAGTATAAATTATAGTAAGCGGAAAAATTTATATAAAGGAGAGGAATATATGAAAAAGCTTTTTATTTTTTTATGTATGGCAGCGGGAATAACTGCATTTAGTGCGACAACAGCCAAGAAAGTACCGGCAGGCAAAGACAACTTTGAAATAAATATCATCCATATCAATGATCACCATTCACATCTTGAAGCAGAAAAAATGGATCTGGTTCTTGGAGGTAAGAAGACAAAAGTAACTATAGGCGGAATCGGAAGAGTGGCGTCTAAGGTAAAAGAATTAAGAGCAAAAGAAAAAAATCCTCTGGTTTTACACGCTGGAGATGCAATGACAGGAACACTTTATTATACATTATTTAACGGTGTAGCAGATGCAGAAGAGATGAATTCAATAGGCTTTGATGCTTTTACTTTGGGTAATCATGAATTTGACGGAGGAAACGAAGGTCTTCTGAAATTTTTAAATGCTTTGAAAGTACCTGTAGTTTCATCTAATGTTGTTCCTGAGGAAGGAAGTATTCTGGCAGGAAAATGGACACCTTATATAATAAAGAATGTAAACGGTGAGAAAATAGGTATAATAGGACTGGATATAGTGGGGAAAACAAGAGACTCATCTAATCCGGGAAAGGATATAAAATTCGAGGACGAAGTTACGACTGTTCAGAAATATGCAGATGAACTGGCTGCAAAAGGGATAAATAAAATCATTCTTCTTAGTCATTTCGGTTATGAAAATAATGTGGATCTGGCAAAGAAAGTCAGCGGTATAGATGTGATAGTCAGCGGAGATACTCATTACCTGCTGGACAGAAATTTTGAAAAATTCGGATTAAAAGTAGAAGGAGACTATCCGACAGGAGTGACTTCAAAGACAGGAGAACCTGTATATGTAGTGGAAGCATGGAATTATTCCTATGTAGTAGGTCATTTGAAAGTAGTTTTCGATAAAAACGGTGTAATAAAAAGTGTCGCAGGAACTCCGCAGCTGCTTCTTGGGGATGACTTCTTTGAAAGAAGAAATGAAAGCGGGGAAAAATATCAGATAGAAGGTGCGGAAAAGCAGGAAGTATTAAGAGAGATTGCGGTAAATCCCGAATTATCTTTAGTAAAGCCTGATGCTAAAGCAGAAACTATATTAAAAAAATACTCTGACCAGAAACAGGAGCTTGGTAAAATTGTTATAGGAACTGTAAAAGACGAGATACCGGGTGGTTCTGAAAACAGAATACCTGATGCAAAAAATCCTAACGGATCATATGCAACTCAGCTTGTGGCAGAATCTATGCTTTATACATTACAGCATATGGGAACAGGTGAAGCAGACCTTGTTATACAAAATTCAGGAGGAGTAAGAATTTCAATAATGCCCGGTGAATTTACTTATGACAGTGGTTATACGCTGCTTCCATTCTCTAATACTTTATATACTTTGAAGATGACAGGAGCAGAAATAAAAGCAGTTTTGGAAGATGCGCTTGATTTTGCGCTGAAGCCCGGAGGTTCGACTGGTTCATTCCCATATGGTGCGGGAATAAGATATGAAGCTAAGAAGGCCGGTACTTTGGGAAACAGAGTAACAAAAGTAGAAGTAAAAGATAGACAAACTGGAAAGTGGACAAATATAGATCCTAAGAAAATGTATGTAGTAGGAACTAATGCATATATCGCATCAGGGAAAGACGGTTATGTGACATTTGGAAAGGTAAATGAGGAAAGAGGCGGAACTGATACTTACTTAGATGATGCAAAAGCATTTATAGATTATGTAAAAGAAGTAAAAGAAATCAAAAAACCGGACTCTACAGGAGTAAAATTCACATTCTGATTTTTACTGCAATAAAAGAAAACTGAAAAGAGGACCAGATAATGAAAAAAATTATAGTTTTGACAATGCTTGTATTATCGGCATTGGGATTCGCAAAAGAAGTAAATATAAAGATACTGGGAACATCTGATGTCCACGGGCATATAGTGCCGTGGAACTATCAGACGGATGAATTTGATGATTCGGGTTCATACAGTCAGATAGCAAAGATGGTAGACGGATACAGAAAAGGAAACAAAAATGTTATATTGGTAGATGCAGGGGATATTATACAGGATAATTTGATAGAAAGATTTATAAATGAACCGAGACATCCTGCAATGCTGGTATTGAACCAGATGGGCTATGATGTAATGGTGCCGGGAAATCATGAGTTTAATTTCGGTATGCCTGCACTTGATAATGTTTTGAAGCAGTTCAAGGGGAAAGCACTGGCTGCGAATATTTATTACGACAACGGTGCAAATTATCTGCCTGCTTCTACAATAATTACCAAAGAAGGAGTAAAAATAGGGATTATAGGTGTTACGACCCCGTTAACAGAAAAGTTTGAGGAAAATACAGGGAATGTAAAGGGGATGAAATTTACAATGCCTATTCCGGAATTAAAAAATCAGGTGAATTCATTAAGAGGAAGGGTAGATGCAATAGTAGTCGTGGCACATATGGGGCTTCCCAATGAGAATAATATACCCGGAACTGGTGTTATAGATATAGCCAATGAAGTTCCCGGGATAGATGTTATAATAGCAGGACATTTTCATAAAGATGTATCAAAAGAAACGGTAAATGGTGTTCTTATAACTGAGCCGTATAAATATGGAATGTCTTTATCTGTTGTTGATTTGAAATTTAATGTGGAAAAAGGTTCTGTAAGCCTTATAAATAAGGATTCAAGAACCTTAAGCGTAAAAGGTGAGGATTCTGAACAGGGGATAGAGGTTATTTACAATCCTTTTCATCAGAAACTGCGTGAAGAAGTAAATCAGGTTATCGGGGAGACTGCAAATAATATGGTTCCTGAAGGGAAAATAAAGGGAATTCCGTATGCATTTGCATCTGATACAGGACTTTCGTCGCTTATCACAGCTGCTGAGCTTTATTACAGCAAAGCGGATGTAGTTTCATTTTCATATGATACTGAGAATGTAAAGCTCGAAAAAGGACCGATCAGAAGAAAAGATATATATGCGAATTACAGATATGCAGGCGGTGAAGTGACTGTGTATGAGATGACAGGAAGAGATCTGAAAGATTATATGGAATGGTCAGCCGGATATTTCGACACTATCCGTTCAGGAGACGCTGAATACAAATATAATGCTGAAAGACGAAACTTTAAATATGTAACTTATGATATATTCGGCGGAGTAAGATATAAGATAGATCTGAAAGCGGCGCCGGGCAGCAGAATAAGAGATCTTACACTTGTTTCCAGTTACAAGAGAATAACTGATAATATGAAGGTAAGAGTAGGGATGAATTCATACAGATATGAGATGCTTGTTCAGAAAGGTGGTCCTCTTGAAGGGAGAAACATAAAAAAAGTATGGGATTCCAAAGAAGCAATGGGGCAGGAAAAAGGAACAATCCAGAATATGGTTATAAACTACATTGTGGATGTAAGAAAAGGAAAGGTAACAGGACTGTCAAATAATTACTGGTCAATAACCGGTCTGAGATAAAAATATAATTGATATAAAAAGGAGAGTTATATGAAAAGATTAGTTTTACTGTTATTAACTTTGTTATCATTATTATCTTTTGCAAAAAAGGTAAATATTGTAATATTGGAAACATCGGATCTTCACGGAAGACTTTTTGCGTACGATTATGCTATAGATCAGCCTGATAAAAGTGCGGGAATAGTAAAAGTAGCAACAATAATAAAAGAGGAAAGAGCTAAGAATAAAAACCTTATTCTGGCTGATAACGGTGATACGGTACAGGATAACAGTGCCGAGCTGTTTAATTCCGAACAGGTTCATCCAATGGTACAGGCTTTAAATGATTTGAAATATGATTTCTGGACTTTGGGAAACCATGAGTTTAACTTTGAAAAAGAGTTTCTTGAAAGAAATATAAAAGGATTTAAGGGAACTGTATTAAGCTCAAATATCATAAAGGATGACGGAAAAACATTTGTAACTCCTTATGTTATAAAAAATATCGATGGGGTAAGAGTGGCATTCGTAGGAATGACTCCTCCTCATATTCCTATGTGGGAAGCCTCGACTCCTGACCACTTTGCGGGGTTGAAGTTTATCGAGCCGGCTGATGCGGTTAACAATACTCTTAAAGAAATAGACGGGAAGTACGATGTTCTTGTAGGATTATTTCATATTGGAAGAACTGATGAAAAAGACGGTGACGGAGTACACAAGCTTGCTGAAAAATTTCCGCAGTTTGATATAATTTTCGGAGGACATGAGCACGCCGTATATGTGGAAAAAATCAACGGAGTTACACTGATAGAGCCTGGTTCATATGGTTCAAATGTAGCAAAGGGTGAAATAACTTTTGATACTGTTACAAAGGAAAAAACAGTAACTGCAAAAAATATTCCTACCAAAGATGTAGCGGAAGATGAAGCGATGAAGAAAAAATTCGCTTATGTAGATGAGAAGTCAAAGGCTTATTCTAATGAAGTGGTCGGAGAAGTTACAGAAACATTTATAAAAAATCCTGACTTTATTACAGGAGGAAAAGAAATAACTACTATGCCTACTGCACAGTTAATGGAAACACCTGTAATGGAACTGATAAATGAAGTTCAGCAGCATTTTGCAAAATCTGATGTATCGTCGGCAGCGTTATTTAATTTTGGTTCAAATCTTGAAAAAGGGCCTTTTAAGAGAAAAGATGTGGCGTTTATCTATAAATACACAAATACCCTTATGGGGGTAAATATCACCGGGGAAAATCTTCTGAAATATATGGAATGGTCTGCAGATTATTATAACCAGCTTATGCCCGGAGATCTTACAATCAGCTTTGATGAAAATGTAAGAGGATATAATTATGATATGTTTTACGGGATCGATTATAAGATTGATATTACAAAGCCAAAAGGAAAAAGAATAATTGATGCTAAAATAAACGGAAAGCCGGTAGATAAGAAAAAAGTCTACAAACTGGCTATTAATAACTACAGATTTGGAACATTGCTTACTCTCGGACTGATTAAGGAAAGTGATATGTACTATGATTCATATGCTGAACTGCAGGACGGAGGAAGAGTAAGAGATCTTATAATTAAATACATAACTGAGGAGAAAAACGGAAAAGTTACTCCTGTGCTCAAAAATAACTGGAAAATAGTAAATTATAATTTTAATAATCCGTTACTGGAAAAACTAAAAGAAAAAGTAATAAGCGGTGAAATAAAAATACCTGCTTCTTCTGACGGAAGAACATTAAATGTAAAATCAATAAAAGAAAGTGAAGTAAAATAAATGGAATTTAAATTTCCTCCGGAATTTTCCGGAGGATTTTTACTTAATTCTGTGAGAAAATTTGCTGAGAATTTCAAACAAGCCGGATATCCTCCATTATTCGGGATTGTGTGTAATGCCGGGATATCAAATAGCAATGTGGGTGTAACTGAAGACGGATTTGATATAGTTTTCGGGACTAACCATCTGGGACATTTTCTGTTAACTGTATTGCTTCTTCCGTTAATAGAAGAAAATGGACGGATTACTGTTGTGAGCAGTGACATGCATAATCCGCCGAATGGTTTGACTTATCGAGGTGCAGAAGAACTGGCTCATCCTGCTTCCAAAATAAACGATGTATATTCACAGAGTAAATTATGTAATTTATATTTTACATATGAATTAGCAGGAAGACTGTCTGAAATGGGCAGAAAGATTACTGTAAATGCTTTTAATCCCGGGCTGCTTACGGATACTAATTTTCATGTGAATAGTAACCGTAGTTTTAGTGAAGATTTTATGAAGAAGGTTGCAGACAGAATAGGATATTTATCAGAATCCGGAAAAGCACTGGCTGATATGGTAACAAAGCCTTATTATGGGGAAAATACCGGGAAATATAATGACAGAGGAAAAGAAATACCATCCTCAGAGCTTTCATATAATGCGAAAAATGCTAAAAAATTATGGGAAAGTTCTGTAAATTATGCTAAATTACAGAAAAATGAAACTCTGGACGGTCTTTTATAATTACAGTCAAGCAGCAGAAATTTACAGCAACCGCCTGTAAATAATCAAATATTAGAAAAAAACAATATATAGACTAATTCTAGTAAATATATTGTTTTTTACTTAAGTATTTTTCCAATAATCAATATGCCGGGCTTCTATTGTATTATATTATCGGGAAAGTAATATAGAATTTCTGTATTATTCAGGCCACAGCTGTTTATTTCTGTATTTCTTATCTAATCCACCGCTAAACCATCTTCCGTTTAATACCTCTGAAATTATTTTCTTTTTGGCTTCTTTTGTTATGGTATTATCTTTATCCATTTCATTCAAGACATCTTTATATGTAAATTCTTTTTTCCCCATATAGCTGTATGCCTGCTCAGTATCAGCGTCCAGATACAACAGAGATTTTCCCAGTTTTTCATTTTCTTTAGACCATTTATCCCAGTATACAAGGTTTTCTCCATTTGGATTCCCTGTTCTTATGAAGTTATAAAGATATTTTTTGAATATGAGGCTGAGCTCCTGTGCTCCGGCAGAGTTATAAGCGTCTCCTGCCAGCCATGTATAATTTTGGCTGTCTGTATCCAGCAAAGGAACAAATACCCCGTGGAAAGCTCCGTATAAAGCCATTTTTTCTCCGACTGCCTCTTTATTATCACCGAATTTTATTTCCATGCCGTAAATGTCTGCTTTGTAGTTAGGGAACATTTTTTTCGCGGAATCTTCTACATTAAATAATCCATATAATTTTCCGCCGTATTTGCTGGCAAAATTGAATTCCTTAAGCCCTTTTCCGCTTATTTGATCATCTTTAAAATATTGCCCGAAATACGGGTCAAATTTTGCAAACATTGAAAATTCACTGCTGCCTGTTAACATCAGCAGAGGAACCGGATTATAGTTTTTTGTTTCAAAACCATTTTCAGGAATGACATTTCCGTCATTATAAAGATGTGGGAATACACTCATTCTGATACCGGCATTTCCCATAAGAGGAGCCAGTCTTTCTGCTTTAATTCCGTAAAGGTAAGTCTTTACAGCCGGATCTTTAGTGAGAAGCCACTTATATGCCTCCTGCTCATTTTTTTTGATATTATCCTGAACTGCTAAAGGTGCAATAGCTTTAGCAAAAACCTTTTCACTGGCAGCTTTGTCCGCTATTGTCATTCCGCCGCTGAATGACACAGCTTTTTGAAATTTCCCCTGAAATGTTGGAGAAATCAGCATCGCCATTACATCTCTTCCTCCTGCTGAAAATCCTGAAATAGTTATATTTTCAGGATTCCCCCCAAAATTCGCTATATTATTTTTTGTCCAGTCAAGAGCTTTGGCCATATCCAGCAATGCGTAATTTCCCGAATCTTCCTCATTATCTCCGGTATTCAGTGCAGGCAGGGGATTAAAACCAAGAGGTCCAAGCCGGTAGTTTACAGATATAAAAATAGCGTCCAGATCATTTACTAATGCATTTCCTGTAATTTCCCCTGATTTTCCGCCCTGATTATTCCCACCATGTATATATAAAATTACAGGAAGGTTTTTTGAATCGGTATTTGGACGATAAATATCCAGATTCAGACAGTCTTCGGAACCGGCAATCCCGTCTCCGGATGCCTGAAGTGCAATATTTCCCGGCTTTTCGGTGTTCAGAATTCCTGACCACTTATCCGGATTTACGGGCTTTTTCCATCTTAATTCATCTGTGGGGGCTTTGGCATAAGGAACTCCTGTCCAGATCAGAACATTGTGTTCTGTATCAATTTTACCCTTTATTACTCCAAATTCAGTATTTCTGACAGTATTTTCCCTAAAAATGGATGTTTGCGCATTAATAGTGCTTTTAGCTGATTGAGAGACAGTTTCGGCACTTGTAGCAGTAACCGACACTAATAACAATATTGCCAGAAGTTTTAAAAAATTTTTTTTCATGAGGCCTCCTAAAATATTTTATTAATTTATTATACAAAAAGTAAAATATAGATTAATTATTATGGTTTATAAAAAGTTATTTTTTATAATATTTACTATATTAGTATACTCTTAAAATAACAGTTTGTAAAATTTTTTAGTAAATAAAAAAATGAAAAAAAGTATAATTGATTATGTGTGAATCTGATAAAAAGCGCTATTTATCCAAAAGGCAGATATGAAAAAACAGATGCAGCAAATTTATGTTAATTTGTTAAAAAGAAAAATATATTATATAATTTATATGATTAATGTAAGAAAATAAAGGAGAAAGCAATGAATTTTGAAAACGGAACAATTCTTGAAATAAAACCTTCAAACAGGAATAAAAATATATTTGCAGTGTTTTGTGACAGTCAGGTACTATATTTAGTCGATGTCTCAAATGGAAAAATTGTTAAAACCGGGGTTTTTGAAAATATAAAAATGTTTTCAAAACCTGTAAATATGGATTTTTATTATCCGTATATATGTATTTCTGAAAAATACGGTTTAAATGCATCAGTAATTAATATAGAAACAGGAAAAATACAGAAATTTTCAAGAGAAGATTATCATGCTGATGTTTCAGTATATTCAACCGGATTTATTGAAAGAGACGGGAAAATTCTTTTGATACACCAGACTCAGTGGAACCGTCTTGATATAACAGATCTTGAATCTGGTAAAATTCTGACGAAAAGAGACATAAAAATAGAACTGGCTCCTGATAAACATAATAAAAAAACCGGAGAAATAATGAAGGGCAAGAGAAAATCAGAAAATTATCTTGATTACTTTCACAGTTCTCTTCATATTTCACCAGATGGAAAGAATTTCCTTTCAAACGGCTGGGTTTGGTCGCCTGTTGATAATATAAGATGCTTTAATGTGAAGGAATTTTTTTCAAAATATGAATTATGCAGTTTTGGTATAGAATATGCAAACGGCTATAACTGGGACAGACCCTGTACTTTTATTGATAATGATACTTTTGTGATAATTGCAGATGATCATACAAAGGAGCTTGATGAGGAAGAGCTTAAAGAATATGAATACAGGCAGCTTCAATTTTACAGGCTGAATGATATAACTGATGATAAATGGCTGAAAAGCTTTAAAACAATAGAAACAGATATTTTTGAATGTGATCCTGTTTATGGTGAAGTAAACGGCGAGCTTTATTTTGACAAAAAATTAAATAAATTAGTGGCTTTAAATGACAGGGGAGCATATTTAGTAACTTTGGAGGGAGAAACTACAGAAAAAATTCCGGATATAAAATATAACTCAGCTTCAGATAAAAAAGAGGATATATTCAGAAATGCCAAAAGATGGAAGTATTCATCAGAGCATCATTTTTTCTACAGATTTTCAGCGAGCGAGAATACAGTGAAGATAAAAGAAATTATAATATAAAAGGAACTCTTTTCAGAGTCCCTATGAAGGAGTTTATGAAGAAAAAATTATTTTCTTTTGATAGATCTAGTATAATGGTCTACACTTAGTATAATCTTTTATTTATCTTTAGTTTTAGTTTGAGTAAAAATTTTTAGAGTTTATTAAGAAAACTTTTTCCGTTTTGCGGCATTTTTATGTTAAAATATTCTGCAGCAGTGGCACCGATATCGGACAGGGAGTCTCTTACTCCTATAAATATGTTCTGCATATCTTTCTTATAAATCAGCAGGGGAACATTCTCTCTTGTATGTCTTGAGTGTCCTATAGTAGGATCGTTGCCGTGATCCGCTGTAACTATAAGAACATCATCATCTGAAATTTTTTCCATGATTTTTCCTATATATTTATCGGAAAGTTCCAGAATCTCTGCATATCTTGCAGTATTTTCAGCGTGACCTGCAAGATCTGTTTCCTGAATATTCACGCAAATAAATCCTTCATTTATTTTATCTATTTCATCAAGTGTAATATCAAAAATAGTTTTGGTATCAACCAGTCCCATATAACTTTTACCATGGTCATTTTCCACTATGTCAGCCACTTTTCCAATGAGTATAACATTTTGCCCGTCTTTTCCCATAATAGTGGGAACCTGTGTTTCAGGGTCTATTCCGTAACCAAGATGTCTCACCATATAGCCTTTTTCATAAACTCTTGATTTTGGGGCATTTATTCCCATATAAGTTCCTTCTTTTTCCTCAGCGGCAGCTTTTATACTTTCAATGCTTGAATTTTCCCCGGCAAAAACTATTACTCTTGCCACCTCCACATTTTGACGTACGATTCTTCCCACTTTTAGTATTTCATCGAAAGTAAGCTCTGCAAGTGTAGAAGTAACATTATAGACCTGTCCGAGATCTGTTTCCAGATTATCACCGACTGCGATACAGCCGTTTACAAGGAGGTATTTCAGGTTATTACCTACTTTTTCTACTTTATAGCCTTTTTCCAAAAGAGCATTATATACTTTTTCCAGATAAAAACTAAAAGGCTTCATTAACGGTTTTCTTGGAAGAGTTCCCATGATTTCCTGATGTCCGAAGAAGGTATCTCCGCCGTAGTGCATTAATTTTGCTTTCCCGTAAGTACAAAAGCTGCTTTTTTTCATTGCTCCGACTTCTTCTCCAAGTGCATTCATAATTCCCAGCTTTTCCAGATTATCAAGCTTTAGCTTAGGGAATTTTTCAAGGATATGTCTGCATGTATTAGCTCCGATATCTTCCGGTCTTACCTCAGGAACATCATCCATATATCCCACGCCAAAGCTGTCCAGAACTATTACGATAAATCTTCTTTTCATAAATTATCCCTCGATTCTCTCTCCTAAAGCTGTATATCTGCCTATTATTTGAGGTTTTCCGCTCTGTATTCCTTCTACAAGGATAATATCGCTTCTTGTAACAAAGAATTGAGTTCTGAAACACCCTAAAACAGTATCACCTATTTTTTGTTCTTTTGATAAACCCAGATAATAATCAATATTATTGGGATCAAAATCTTCTGTATTTATTTTTGTCAGGTTTTCATATGAAGAGCCTGTAAGAACATTTTTCATATGTGATCTTCTGTAATGACCGCCTGCGTAAAAATATGATTTTCCTCTGAAATTATGAGATATTTCAGAAACATATACATAAGCAGGCTTTTCTACAGCCTGTCTGTTAACATGAAATGGAGTAGTCCCAGTAAGTGCATGTCCCGGTTCACCGTGAGTACCTTGATTTTCCTTTATCATTTTTATATTTTCAATACATGTAGAGGAAGGAAGATTCAGCTCCTTTACCTTGATATTGAATTTTTCTTTCAAAATATTATATGCTTTTAGTATTACTTCTATGTTTTCTGTTTTTTCTATAGTGTTATTTGTCTCATTATATAAAAAACAAGGAAAAGAAGTAAGACCGTTAATTCTCACATTTTTTAAAGTCAGTATTTTTTTTGTGATATCTTCCAGATCACAGAGGTCGATTCCAGCCTCCTGTCCGGGATAAATACTTGATTTTTCATCTAAAATTCTGAACATTATATCCTGTATTATACCCAGCTTTTTAGCTTCCTCTGATATCTCACAGGCTTTCTCAAAGGAATAGACTGTCATAATTTCAGTGCCGTATTTCAGAACTTTTCCAATCATTTTAGACGGAATCTGTACAAGGTGTCCTGTATTCCCCAGCTTCAGATTATTTTTCATCAATACTTCAGTCTCTTTAAAGTCGACGGCCACAGCACCTGAATACCCTAAATCTTCCAGAATTTTAGCAAGATAAGGATTTCTTCCAATTTGTTTTGTCATATAATACAGGTTTATATTATGTTTATCACTTTCTGCTTTTATTAGTTCTGCGTTTTCTTTAAATATATCCACATCAATAATATAAGAGTCTGGCATTATTGTCCCGTTAGTATGCAGTGATAAAGCTGTCTGTATAAGTTTGGGATTTTTTTCTATCAAAATATCTATAAACAAACCAAACACTCCTTTTTATAATTTTTTATACGCATTTTCCAGTATTCTTATTATTGTCTCAAAACCTGCTCTGTTTGGATTTATCCGAATCATTCGTTTAGCCAGTGCGGGATCACTTTTTAGAAAGGTTCCGGATACTCTGTAAAACAAAGGGGCTATTTCATATTTGGATTCGGCACCTACCGGATTAGGGAGAGCACCTAGTTTTTCTGCTTCTGTTAATAACTTTTCTGCAATTTCATCGTGAAATTCTATAAGAAGCACTTTAGACTGTGCATTAGCGAGAAAAGCTTGTTTTATATAAGGATACTTAAGATTATTATTCAGCTCGGACACAAGTTTTTCATTTTCTTCAGCCTGAATTGCCAGTGCAACAGGTGCGTATACAAGACCTCTCAATACTTCCATTGCCTCGTGTCCCTGTACCTGTCCTCCGCCGGAGTAGTTTTTACTTCTGATTTTATCTATTAATTCTTTTTTTCCGATAAGACATCCGATACCTTCGGGTCCTAACAGCTTAAACATAGAGAAAGCGGAGAGATCAGCTCCTGAATCAATGCCGTTTTTTTCTGTTTTCAGTATGGCATAGTTGTCGTCAATAATAACAGTAATATTGCTGTCTGCTGTTCTGATGGTTTTTATCAGCTCCGCCAGATTATATGAATCTTCGGGTTTTTGTCTTGTATGCTGTATTAAAACCATGTCTATGGAATTTGATTTAATCATATTCTCTGTTTCTTTATAATTATTAAAATCAGTCCGCAGTACAGTAAGGCCCATAGATTCAATAGTAGTTTCCGTAGTAGGATAAACAGGCGCATCATGGACAAGCAGCGTATCTCCGGGGTGCAGTATAGTCAAAAAACCCCATCGCAAGGCATTTGTGCCGGCTCCTCTGAGAAGGATACAGGCTTCGGCTGAGAAAAATTCTGCCAGTATCTCTTCGACTGTTTTTGTTCTCATGGGTTTATTAATTCCCTGAGTTACTCCCAGATCACCGAGAGTCAGGGATTCTGATCCGGTCATATGTCTGGTAATAATATCTACGAGTTTGAACTGTTTCTTTTTTGCTTCTTCTAAATTAAGTGATTTTAAAGGAAAAGTCCGCATAGCTTGTCTCCTTGTAATTTGTTTTTATCTTAATTCTTTATTCAAAGATAATACTGTCATTTTCCAGAAAGTCTGAAAAATATCTTTTAAAAAGTTGATTTTCAGAACCTTTAAGAATAGCGGCAGCTTCAAATAAAGGCTTTATATATTCTTTCCCCGTTTTAGCAATAATAATAAATCCGGATGATAATTCATCAGACGGAACGGTAATGGCTGATAAATTCATCATATTTATTACCTTTCCTGCCCTTTTATTAGACAGGAACTGATATTCCTTTGCCTTTTTGCCAAGATTTCCCATTATGGAATCTCCGTAAAAGGTGATATCTATTAATTCTTCCCTGATTACTAAAATATCATATATTTCAAATATCTTTTGAAATATAGAAATCAGTTCTGTTCTGTCATCTGTATTTTTAAAATGATCTGTGATAAATTCTTTGTTTTTAATATTTTCAAATACGGCATAATTTTTCAGATCCTCTGTGACTGCTATTTTGTAATCAGAATATGAAGAAATAATATCAGCATCCAGCAGTATAAGGACAGCTGTATGTATAGTTTCCAGATCTCGTGCCAAAAATCCTATGCCTGCGGAAAATGTAAGACCGTCAGTGGAATTTTTGATTTTTTTTGATTTCAGTCCGGTACCGCTTCCCGTAAATGAATAAAGATTCAGGGAAAGTGCGGGGTAAATAACTGATCCGCCGCCGTCTGTACCTATTCCGAGATCATTGATTCCCAGAAAAATATTTATTGCAGTCCCGCTGGAAGAACCTGTCATAGCTCTTCCTGTGAGCGGGTTTGTCAGATTGGTATCGACAGCACGTCCGTTATCTGCTGTTTTATCTATAGTATGCCAATAAAATTTTTTACTTTTTGTAAGTTTTTGTATTATTTTCCTGTCAATATCAGATGTATTTTTTACTCCCAATAATTTTATTTCTTCATTATTTTCACACAGGGTTTGAGTTATTTTATCTATAATGGATAAGTTTTGTATGACTACACTTTTGCCTGTATACTCTTTTCCTTTTAAAAAAGAATAAAATAATTTTTTCAGATATTCTTTTTTCAAATATAGTCACTTCCTGTCAATAATGGATTTTTATATTGCTGTCATTGATACATATTCTTATTTAACAAAAATAAATACAGCTTACGCCGGTGTAAATAAGTGTGCATAGAAAAGAAGATTCAGCACTATTCCTGTAATGATAGCACCTACCGGTCCTATTGCCATTTTTATTATTTTTCTTCCCAAAACTTCATTTAGGAAGTAAACTACTACAAATATGAAGAAGCCGGTATATCCTCCCATTTTGATTACTGCAAATACAGAACCTATTAATAAGGATAAATCCATAAGATTTTCCATAGATGTTCTGATATTATCAGATGCATGTCTTATAGACGGAAAATGTTCAAGAAACTTTCCGATTCCCCTAAGGAGAAGAACTTCCAGTGTAATGACAACTGCGCCGCCGATTCCTGCGATAATCCAGTGAGGAGCAAGATATCCCACAGGGAATATAAATGTAAGTCCTACTACACCATAAACACCGGTAGCAAGAGCAGTAGTGGCAATTAATGGTACAAATCCCAGTCCTCTCAGGAAGTCACCAAGTGCAGCCTGATGTATAAGATCTTTGGCAACAGCCGGATCAGTGGCTTTTGCCGCTTCTGCAAGAGGATAAATAGAAATTTCCGAACCGGCAAAATACCCGAGATTAGCAATAATAGCAATCAAAGCACCAATTACAGCCAGAACGGGAAGATTTTTGAATACTCTTTTTGTTCTCTGTTCAAATATAGATTCTTCATCCTCATCTTTTTCTACCTGAACTTTATTTTTAGAATCTTCAATAATAGCAAATGCAAGAAGCATAACAATTCCTATGAACATTTCTATAGATTCAGGGTAAAGCTTTGTATATTTTACGACTAATACTCTTGTTAATAAAACTACAACAGCTGCAATAAGTCCTTTTTTCCACTTGAACTGATAAAAGATGGCAAGTATAGGAAATAATGCAAATGCTGCTATAACCGGTGTTCCAATTTCACCCAGAGCACCTAAAAAGTCAACCGGCAGTGCAGTAAGACCTTTATTTACGATGTCAAGGCTGGTAACTACCAAAATACCCCATAATGCCCCGAGTCCGAATGATATACTCTTTTTCGGAGAAGCGACTCCTATAATGTCAGTTGGTAGAAATAAAAGCCACGGATTCAAAAGTCCTGTTGTCAGTGTAAATGAAATACCTATAGATGCGATAAAACCTACGCTTAATCCAAAAGCGATTGATGAAGCTTCGCTTCTTTTCATTCTTCCTTCTGTAAGCTCAGGGAGTATAGGTCTGATTCCGTCATGAAATACTGCTTTGGCAGTATGTGCTGCAAATGATGTGAAGCCTGTTAATAAGGCTACAAATATGATTTTATAAATATTGATAGTCATATTTTTCTTCCTCCTAAAATAATCTTTCTTATTTACTTTCTAAAATACTTTCCAATAAAACCGGAACTGTTTTTTCGATATTTTCCACGGACATACCGAAAGCTACTTTACCTTCAGCAAGAAGCTTTTTGATCTGGTCTTTGTCAGGTGCACTTCCTCCGGCTTTGGCAACAGTGGCACACTTTCCGTAGCCTATCATGCCGATAAGGATGGAGATCGCAGCTCCTCCTCCGCTGTTACAGGCTCCGAAATAGTAGTCAAGCTCTCCCTTTTTGATTTTTTTTGCTGCGTCCATATCAGTAGTAACTAATACTTCAAAATTTCCGTTTCCGTTTTCAATTATTGTCTTTTCCGTAAGATCCTTTTTTAATCCGGCAACTCCAATTCTAATCATTGTAATCTCTCCTTTTATTATTTGTATTTATGAAAAAATATTTTCCGGGTTTGTAATAAGCATTTTATCAATGTCAGCTTTGCTGATTCCTGCTTTTTCCATCATAGGGACAAATGTATCCAAAAGATGTGAATACCCCAGTCCTCCGTTTTTTTTGAAATGTGATTTTCTTGTGATATCCATAGAAAGTACTATTTTATCGCCGTATCCTCTTTTTATCAGTTCTTTTATTGCTTCTGCCCTTTTTTCATCAAGAAGATAGCTGTTTTTTCCTATAGTATCAAATGCAGTGTATACACCGTAGTCAAGCAGTCTTAACATATAGTCCAGATCATTGCTGAGATCGGTATGTCCTATAATTACTTTTTCAAAATTAACACTGTATTCCTTCAGAATTTTTATCTGCTCAAGTCCCATTGAACCAATGGAAGTATGAGTGGAAAGTACCTTTCCTGTTTCATTCTGAGCTATTCCTGCTGCCTGAAATAATTTTTTTTCTGTTTCTGTAATGATATTCTGCGAGCTTCCGATTTCTCCTATTACTTCCGGTTTTATTCCCGTACCGTCAATTCCGTTTTTGATTTCATTAATCATAATTCGGGCAAGTTCTTTATCAGTTTTTTGAAATACTGTTTCCGGAAAAAACGGCTCGATATAAAATCCTGTAGAGTAGATAAAATTCAGCCCTGTTTGTTTTCTTACATCCTCCATATATTCCATATTTCTTCCCATACCTATATTAGTGACCTCTACGATGTTTCTGACTCCTTTTTCTTTTATTTCCCTGAGTTCGGATATCATTGTTTCCTTATCATCAAGCAGAGTATCATCACTGTTTTTGATTTTTGAAAGATCTATGTAGATATGTTCATGTATATAAGTAATTCCTTTTTCGAGCATTGCCTGCACCTCCTTGGTAATATTACTGTTCCATTAATAAACAACCGTTAATGACTAGATATTCCTTTTCATTTTTCGGAATTTCATGTTCAATGATATTTTCTATGATTTCTGCAAATCTTAAAGCATTTTCAAAGTTTTCACTTTCTTTGATTTCCTCGAAGATTGCATTCTCCACATCAGTAGTGGCTTCATTGTTTTTGATCCTCATAATTGCCATTGAAACATGGGTAATAAACATCTGTCCTGATTCTGTACTCAGATCCAGAGTAAATTCTTCGGATACTTCATTCATAATTCTTTTTACTTTTTCATAAGTTTCCTGATCAATAAGTTCTGCTTCGACTAAAATATCCAGTCTTTCCGTTTCCATAATTCCTCCTAAAATATCTTAATAATACAGTATTCGCGAAAACAGTTAATACTGTCCGGAATACACACCTAAAAACTAAAATTATATATAATAGTAAAGTTAGTGTCTAAATTTACATTCTGAAGAATGAAAAATACAGTGAGAGTATAAGTTTTATTACTTCCTTCGGTATAGTTTCAATCTTCATTTTTTTGAAAATTTGTTTTTAAAAAAATAAAATTAATATCATGTGCAGATAGCTAAAATTTTACACAGATAAAAAATCTATATTTTTAACGATTCAGCAAAAATGATTTCTGCCGTTTTCTAATAAAGTTCCATTTTTTAATTTTCATTTTTTTGAAAATTGATTTTAAAAAAATATATTCAATGTTTTATACATATAATAAAATTTGGCATAAACAAAGGGTTATATTTTTAATAGCTTGGGTAAAGTTTATCTTCTAATATATCTTTCTGCATTTGCAGTATAAATTCTCTTTCAATAACTTTATCAGCTATATTTTTCAGTGCGCTGTCATTCTGCTTTACTACGAGTACAGCTTCATTTGCAAGATTTACCTGTGTTTTATTTTTCAGCTCTTCATATTGAATATTCATATTCTGCTCTTTTATTTCATCCAGATTCCACACAGTAGCATCAATAATACCTCTTTTCAGCAGTTCGGGTATCTTGTTATAATTGATTTTTACCAGTTCAATATCATCATTACCCTTGAAATAATCCTTAGTCAGCAGGTACTGATCTTTGGAATCAGGATCAATTCCTACTTTTTTTATGACAGTATTTTCATTTTTGAAAAGAACGTGTTTATCCACATAGGTATTTTCCCCGAACTCATAAGCAATTTCTATTTTTTTCCCGGATTTTATTGCCTGATTTGCTGCAAGCTTTGATACTATGGCAAAATCATAGAGTCCTTTTTCCAAAAAATTAATTCTGATGTCAGCTCCGCCCATATGAGCAAAGTAAAAAGGAATTTTTTTTTCTGAAAAGCATTTTTTAAGCCCTGTAGCCAGTCCCTCATATCTTTTGGAATAAGGAAGCGGCATAACACATACAACAGTGCTGATACCTGCATAATTTAAAAGCTTTTCGTATTTTATGTTTTTTACCGTAGTTCCCATGTGACCTTTTCTTTCAAGGGTCACCATTTTTTCGTCTTCCAGAAATTTAATAGCTTTTTGGATAGTACCAACCGAAAGTTCAAATTTTTTAGAATATTCAGGTATGGAGTCCATTCTGTCTCCGATATTTATTTCGAGAAATGCTTTGGCAATGTTAATGATTGCCTGTCCGTTTTTCTTTAAAAGTACTATTTCCTTCATATATAAGCCCCTTTAAAATTTATTTTCATTTTTTTGAAAATTGATTTATACTATATGATACCATAATTTTTGAAATTGTCAATATTGAAATATAGTTCCCTGAATTACTGTAAAATTAGGAGCAAAAAAATAAAGATGCTTTAAATGCCGGATTAAAACATAAAAAAATCAGAATTTTTTGATGAAATGGAAGAATCAGGATAAAATTTTAAATTTCAGTATTACAGGCGAGAAATTAATTATCATAAAAAGATAAAATGTGTTATAACTTAAATGTGAAAGTCTGAATATTCATAATTTATACTTTTAGGGAGTGATTTAAGTGGAACTATTTGTGACAGATCTTGACGGGACACTGCTGTATAAGGAAAATGAAGTGAAAGAGTCAACAGCGGAGCTGGTGAAGGAGATGCAGAAGAATGGAATTAAGGTGGCAACAGCAACGGGAAGAATTCTCAGAGGGGTGAGATTTCTTAAGGAGGAACTGGGGCTGAATTTGGATTATTATGTACTTGGAAACGGTTCTGTGATAACAGACAGCAATTTTAATATTATATATAAAAGAACTATTGATTATAAAATAATAAGAGCTGTATACGAATATCTTGAAAATATACAGCTGAAAGGGTTCAGAAATGCGTTGACAAATGAAAATGTCTACTGCCTTACAGGTAAGCCTGAGAATGACAGACCGTTTTTTCATGAGTCCAGTATAGATGAGATAGCAGACAAAGAAGTGGTTTCCTTTGTGACTAACTATGAAGGCAGAGATATGAAAGCTATAGAAGAAATAGCTGCTGATATGAAGCAGAAGTTTACTGAAGTGGAAGTATTTCAGAATAAGCATTTTATAGATGTAGCACCAAAAGGGGCTTCTAAGGCAGCGGGTATAAAAACTGTGATGGAAAAGCTGGGAGATATAAAAAAGCTTTATACAATAGGCGACTCATATAACGATATACCAATGCTGAAGATGACAGAAAATTCCTTCACTTTTCAAAGTTCTCCGGAAGCAGTGAAAAATAGAGCGGGGACTGTAGTCAGCGACTTTGATGAGTGTATAAAGAAGTATGTCTTGAAATAACAGGATTTTTATATATAGCGGTATAAAAAAATACGGATATGATAAATTATTTATCAAAATCCGTATTTTTATTATATTTATTTTACTTTATCGTATAATTCTGCAAGTTCGTATGTTCTGTCCATAGTAAGGTTATAAAATAAATCTGCATTAACAAGATGGTCTCCTGATTCATTCAGCTTAGCATCTCTCTGCTTTATCCATTTTCTCTGTTCAGTTCTCAGTTCTTCCTGCTGTGAAGGTGTAAGTTTTTTCATTAAGGCTTGATATACAGCATTTAATTCATCATCCCATGCACCGCCCCATTCATTAATCTGATCGGTATTTTCATAATCAAGATCTCCGCCGGTATACGATCTGTGTATAGGTTTCATACGGATTGCTAAATTATCAGAATATTCATTATCCTTAGCTTTTTTTTCTTTCAGCTCTGCCAGAGTAACTTTGCTTTCCTTTGGTTTTTCTGCTTTCTTCTCTGTCTTTGCAGTATCTGCTGTTTCTTTATCTTTCTCATCATCCGTTTTTTCACTTTTGGCAGTTTCGACAGCTGTGGTCTTAGAGCCATTTACAAAAACTGCGTATGCGAGGCTCCCTACTGCTAAAAGAAGAAATAAAAAAATACCTGCTATTATTACAATTAGTGCAGTATTGTTTCTTCTCATTCATACTCTCCTTAAAAATAGTTTTTTATTATTATATAAAAATATAATTCACATAATTATATCATATTATTGCACAGAATCAAGAGAAACTTAATATAGATTATTAAAAAATCTAAAATACAGCAACGATGAAAATGATCAGGGAGTAAGAAAAATTTTCAAAAAGTTAAATAAGAATTTTTTTTAGAAGTTAAACAAGAATAGTTTGTATAGTCTTTTTAAAAAAAGTAAAAAAAGTTATGCGAAAAAGAATACAATTATTCTGAAAAAATTTTTTTTCAAACTATAATTATATTGAATTCAGAATATTAAGAGCAGTTTATATATTTTATATGAAGAAAGTATATTTATAGTATGTGAAGATAACGGAGGTTTAGAAGATGGCAAATGTAACATTAAAAGGGGTAGAAAAACAGTATCCAAACGGATTTAAAGCAGTACACGGGATAAATCTTGATATTAAAGACGGGGAATTTATGGTTTTTGTCGGTCCCTCGGGATGTGCTAAATCAACTACACTTAGAATGGTAGCAGGTCTTGAAGAGATCACGGGAGGGGA
>RCMY010000168.1_pt1 | contig 59289 bp, 52 predicted proteins | sample 2041341 | NCBI WGS metagenome assembly RCMY01 (sample SAMN09708234, study PRJNA481090) | Marine sediment metagenome, whole genome shotgun sequencing project.
GAAAAACTATAGCGCCAATCTATTTGTCTGTATTAATTACATATAATTACAATCTGCGCTTTAACACATAAAATAAAAATTAGTGTCATGAAAAAAAATATGGGAAGTACAGACCGATTTATTAGATTCTTTATAGCCGTAGCGCTATTAACTACATTTTATACGGATACTGTTGGTGGAATTTTAGGCTATATATTAGTGGCTGTAGCAGCCATTTTAATCTTAACAACATTTGTTAGTTTTTGTCCACTATATACTTTGTTTGGAATGAACACTTGTAAGCTGAATAAATAATTCTTAAATAAAAATTCTTAAATAATTCAATGAAGTAGTATAGCTTTTTGGATTAAAAGTTATAGTTTAGTATTACGTCTAAATGGAATAAATTTACCTTGTTGAAATAGAAATTAGGATTATCTGGGAAATCACCATTGCCTATTTTAGAAGTAAGCAACAGTTCTGGTTTAAAGTGTTTTAATTTTTTAATATTGAAAAATATATCTAAGTTAATATGCATATAATCTGGCATGGAATATTTATTAAGAACAGCATCGGTTACTGCTGGTTTCCAATGCTTACCAATACTTAATATTGAAATTAGGTTTAAATCCTCTTTAAGTACTTCGAGCTCCTTTCTATAGTTCAGAACCAAAGCATGATTATCTGCTGTGCCTTCGCTACGTTCGCGTTTTTGAAAACTAAATAAGTCTTCCCTACCCCATTCGCGTGGCGATAAAAACTGACCATTCGGCAAAATTCTATTATAGGCTAAGGACACCAATCCACCCTTACTTTTATAAACAATCTTTAATCCTAAAATATCTGCTGTATTTTGATTAAAATATCGCAGTGAATCTATACTGCTTCCGCCATCTCCTACCTTATTTTGGTGCAACCACTCCCCTTCCAATTCTATAGATTTGGACATTTCTATGGACGATTTTATATAGAAAGAATTGAAAACGTTTTCTACATACTGGTTCCATACCTTAACACTCAAGTTATCTGCCACTACAATATCGGCATTCGCCATTATAATATAATCTGATTCAGTGTTATTGATATATTGGGAAGCATTACCATATTTATTTCTACCCACCGGATATATACCTATACTTTCACCAATACCATAAAATTCCCCTGTAGATCTTGGTGCTATTTCATTTAATAATCCGAATTGAAGAACGGTCTTTTTTACTTTGTAATTATACCAAAACCCCTGTACCAAAGTTGGTATCATTCTACCATCTTCGGGATTTATAAGTGGTGTATTGACTTTCATACGACCTAACATAAAAGAGTGTTTTTCTAATTTATAATTCGCATATAGTTCTCCAAGTAAGAAAACAACATCGTTTTCTAAATCTAATCTATCGAACAATCCCTCTTCATACCTACTAAATCTACCGGTAATATTATCAGGAATTGTTAAATCTTGCAATCCTAAATTGGTCGTATTATAAATAGCAGCTCCTAATTCTAAGTTCTTGAAAATAGTATATTGATATTTTAATTTACCACCCGTTGCCAAGGCATTAAAATCTTTTAAATCACCTTTATTCGCCGTCATCATGTAATACGTACGCCATTGACCAGAAAGTTGTCCATTTTTCTTGACATCGATAGAATCCTGAGCCATAGAAAAGATAGGACTACAAATAAATAGTAATAAAATGGTTCGCATAGAACTTACTTAGTTTTGGTAATACCGTATTCCTTTTTGTAAAATTCCATAATTGGAGGAAAAGGTCCATATTTATGTTGCTCAGGTGAAAAATCATCAACCCACGGACCATAGGGTGTTGATACGGGTTTCAGTTTTTTATCTGGATAATCATTCTCTGTATGCGTCTTTTGTGGTCGTGAAAAACTATTAATATATCCTGCTACATGATAAGATTCCTCATCGGTCAATTTAGGATTGTCCCATGAAGCTTGTAAATAAGGCATATTACTTTTAATGAATTCTGCTGAAGTAATGACCCTATTCATACCTGCTCCATCATTGAAACTATCTGGTCCCCATAATGGCGGATAAGAATAACTTTTACCATCTATCGGATTTAGTACACCCGCTCCATTTTCACCATGGCAAATTATACATTCTTTATTATATACTTCCCTGCCCTTATCTAAATCTACCTCAACATTTGGAATATCAATTTTAGGGTAGCCTTTAAATTCTGCTTTTCTATTCTCTGGCAAACCTTCTCCCAACCAAGACATATAAGCCACAATTGCCGCCATTTTATCCGAATCTAAAGGAAGCGCCTTTCCGTTCATACTCCGTTCCATACAACCATTAATTCGGTCTTCAATAGTGCCTATTTTATTACCACGACCACCAAACTGAGGAAAGCGCTCTATAACACCCACCCAAGAACCAGAACCTGCTTGAGCCCCTTTCTGCAAGTGACAATTAGCACAAGCTAAATTATTTCCGCTATAACGGTCTTCAGGATTCGCGGCATTCGGCCCCATAAAGTTTGAAGTCTCTGCAATCAGGAAATACCCTTTTTTAACCTTATCAGGCATGCTAGATAACTCTGACATTGCATCCTTAGGTTTCCATAATGTACTATCAGATTGTGGTTCTTCAGAAATTAAGGGTATGTACTTTTCTGATTTTGGTTCATATGTTAACAACAAAATAAAGACAATAGCCACCAAGACAAATACCACTGCAAATAGCTTGAAAAATCGTTTCGCTAATAATCGTAGTTCATCCATAGGTATATAAATGCTCTTGTTTAAAAATTTTACTATTCTAAATTAGGCAACGAATCTAGAATTTTAGATTTATAATTACAGTAACAGTGGTTACAAATAAATTAAATACTTAAAGTTACTTTTATTCTTTTCAAAAAAAACGGACATTAGTAGCTATTATGAATTGTTTTATAACAATAAAAAAATAAATCAACGAACACATGAAAAAAGCACTATTAATAGTAATTGTACTAATGACAACACATCTTACCACTGCTCAAGAATGGACAACCCCAATTATCGATGGGTATGGAAAAATAAAAGATTTCAAGGAGGTAGCTATCCAACCTGACAAAAATTTGACATATAATCTCGTTTTTGATGTAAAAGATGATCGTGAAATGGATGGTGTAAATATTGGCCTTTGGAAAATAGCTCGAGTAATTAATTTGCTGGGGTCTAGTGGAATCTCTCAAGACAAAATACACATTGTTGCTGCTATACATGGTGGTGCAACATTTGCTGCTCTGAATGATGCTAAATATCAAGAAAAATACGAGAAAGCGAACCCTAATACTGAGTTATTGAAACTCTTAAAGGAGTATGGGGTTGAACTTACTGTTTGTGCACAGGCAACTACTGCAAGAGGAATTACTAAAGAGGACTTAGACCCAAATACAGAATTAGCTCTTTCTGCGATGATGGTGCTTACCAATTTTCAATTAAAAGGTTATGCTCTATTAAATTAAAAGTAATTAAGGTGAGGACTTTTTGAATAATAGATATGATGAAGAAACTTACGCATATGGGACTTCACCTAATTTATTTTTTAAAAAGCAATTAGAACTTTTACCAATTGGCTCTATATTACTTCCTGCTGAAGGAGAAGGCCGAAATGCGATATATACTCTAAGTAAGGGATGGGATGTTTTGGCTTTCGATTACAGTATCGCTGCTAGAAAAAAAGCTATAAGACTAGCTGAAAGTGAAGGATTAATTCTCAACTATGAAGTTATTGATATATTGAATTTAAATACTAAAAAAAGGTTTGATGTGCTTGGGTTAAGTTATGCACATTTTCCTATTTCAATTCGAGCATTAGCATATCAGAATTTACTTAAGTTTGTAAAACCGAACGGTAAAGTTATTTTTGAAGCATTCTCTAAAAAACAATTAGGCAAAACCTCTGGGGGTCCACAAACAAAAGAAATGCTTTTTTCTATCGAAGATGTGAAAAATGAATTTGAGGGTATTGTCTTTGAAATACTTGTGGAAAAAGATATTAAACTAAATGAGGGACTTTATCATAAAGGAATTGCCTCTGTTATTCGTTTTAAAGGGACTAAAATATAATGGGGGCTAAAAGCCCCCATTTTTTTGTTTTAAAATTTAAACTGCGCAAAAGCTGTGAAGTTTCTACCCGGGTCATTAATAGGTACAGTTCCAAATGCTGCTTGATTATTGAAAGAAAAATTTAAGTGGTTATTATATGTTTTATCAAATACATTCAATACCGCGAAGCCTAAAGTCACATTCTTGATAGGAACAACTCCAAAACGAACATCCATAACTTCATAACCAGCAGTTGTTTGCTCACCAAAAGAAGGCGCTATATCTTCTTGCTTAGACGTAATCGTATAATTTGCATTCACCCAAAATTTCTCCTTTTCATACTGCAATTTAAATCGAGTTGTTAACGGTGGCACTAATGGTAAAGACTCATTTAAATCTTTATTCTTGGCATATACATATGCTAATGCCATGGTAAAATTAAAATCCTCTAAGAAATCAATTCCTCCACTAATCTCAAACCCTGTTTTATAGGCACCATCTAAATTTCGAAACACTTTAGGATTAACTGGTTCAAGCATAGGCATATATTTTCTAGTCTGAGTTTCATCAATTACTGCAACTATATAATTCTCGTATAAAGAATAGTAAAAGGAAGTGCTGTAATTAAATCTATCAGAATTTATATCAGATAATGGTAAACTACCTTTAAAACCAACTTCGAATTGATTGTTTACTTCTGCATCTAAATTCGGATTACCAATATATTCATAAGAATCTTGACCAACCGTAAAATGATTAATAACACGCTCAATCATATTTGAAGAACGAACTCCCCTACCGTAAGCCAATTCCATAATAAATTGAGTAGATTGCGCATATTTTATAGATGCAGTTCCACTAATATTATGCTCTGTACGCTTATCTAAGTTTGGGTATAAGGCTTGAAAATCTTCTTCTGGGTCTTTAATTTCTGAGGTCACGTTATCATAACGTAAACCCATCGTAGCAATAGTTTTTGAAGTAAAATGATATTTACTTTCAGCAAATACACCTAAATCGTTGATATAAGAATCTTGCCATACCTTATCTGTAAATAGAACTGGTGTAACCAAAGGTCCCATGGCATTCCTCTTTACTAATCTAGTACGTTCGCCATCTCTCGCAATACCAAGAAAATCAAGACCAGTATACACCGTCATTTTTTCAGATGGCTTTAGTTTTAATTCCACCTTACCACCCGTAGTGGTAGCATCTATTTCAGATAAGGCATCTGTCATCATAAAACTAGGTCTATTCTTATTATTCATGACGTGATCAACAAAACTGTAGTACACTTTAGCGTCTATACTCTGTACTAATCCCGTTAAACCATTTAGTTTATAATCTAAAGAAAGAATACTACTATTGTCTTTTTCTGTATCCATCGGTAATCCTGCATGTAACACATCACGCCCATATGATTGTCTCCAATGTGCTTGCAGACGTTGTTGTTTTGTAAAATTATACCCAGCTTTAATTCCATAATCTAAACTTCTAAATGAAGAAGGTATTTTAACGCCGTCACCATCTTCATAATTACCAAAATCACGAAACCCTACGTTACCAACAATATCATACTTCTCTGTAGCTTGTTGTAAACGTGCCATTGACACGATTGACCCTCCATTACTATCATAACCCGCATCTACATTACCATGAAGACCATAATCTTCAGCCGTCGGTTTTTTAGTCACCATGTTAACAATACCGCCAAACGTAGCTCCATAACGTACCGTGTAAGGTCCCTTTATAATCTCAATTTTCTCGATTTCTTCAGGTATTACATGCGTAGTAATCGGATCCATACGATTGGGGCAGGCGTGCATAGCTTTGGTACCACCGTCAAATTGAACATTGAGTTGTTCATATTGTGTAGCTCTAAAGCTAGGATCAATAGCATAGTTCCCTCTTTTAATCAATGAAAATCCATTGATATCTTGAAACAAATCGGCTACATTTTTCGGCTGTACAATTTTCTTTATATAATCATTCGTTTCTAGGAAAAGTACGGGGTCGGTTTTGGCATTCCCAGTAACCATTACTCCATTAATAATTATTGGAGCTTCTTGCATTGCAATAACCAAGCGCTCGTTACTAAGGGTTACCTCTTGTTCTATTGTCTTATATCCCACAAAAGAAATGGTTAGTACAGTACCTTCTTCTGGAATTCTAATTTCGAAATTTCCATTAGAATCAGCGTAGGTCGCTCTGCTATTTTGGGCCAGAATGTGAGCACCGGCCAAAGGTTCATTATTAATTTCTGATATAATTTGTCCTTTTAAATTTTGTGCGTTTGTTAGGTACCCCAATAGCAATACTGAGAGCCCCAAAAAATATTTTAGGTTCATTTGTAAATGTTAAAATTATGTATAGGAATATGCCAAAACACCATAAGTAATGGTATTAGCTTCATTAAATGGAGAATAAAATTCCTAAAATTGGGGAGGATGAATTATACGTTTCGAAAAATAAAAATCATATAGAACACTATACTGTAGTTTATTTAATTCTGTACGCGGTAATTGTAAAAAATTAAAGGTAACCAACGGACCAACAAATAATACGTTTTCGTTTTTCAGCAAATCTAGATTAATTGGTGTTTGATCATCCCCTGCTTCTTGCAGTAACATTTTTGATAAAGCACATTTACCATCACAATGCATTTCTGGTCGTGCTGTATTTTCGCAAAATCGTTCCACAAAATCATCGGTAAATAGTGCATAATAGCTCATAACACTAGCTGTCTTAAGACTACTCGCCAGAGCAATAATCACAAAAAAAGTCGATATGATAAAACCAGACAATCTCATACGGCAAAATTAATGACCACAATTGGTTCAAAATGTGACTTTGGTCACATAAACAGAATAATTAAGATAAACTCATTATCGTAGAACGATGATCTTAATCGTTGCCTTAACATTTCCATTTTTATTGTTAAAAAAGTTAAAAAAAGATTTATGTAACCTAAGTTACCCTTCCCTTTTTTACTATAGACTATCTTTATCAAAGATTAATAAATCTATAATTTTTATCTATTAATACTTATAAAAATTCTTTAAACCTAAATACTATGACAAATACAGAATTATCAAATATCGGATTAGATAAAAAAAGTTCAAACGATATCGCTAATCACTTAAATGACGTACTATCGAATTATCAAATGTTCTATATGAACCTTAGAGGTTTTCATTGGAATATTCAAGGAAGAAAGTTTTTTGAGCTTCACCTTAAGTTCGAGGAATTATACAATGATGCTTTAATTAAGATTGATGTAATTGCTGAACGTGTACTAACCTTGAGCTATACCCCTATTCATACCTTCGCAACGTATATTGAAAACTCAGAAATTAAGCCTATCGAAAATGTTGTTGACGGAGATATAGCTGTAGATAATATTTTAGCAAGCTTGACTATTTTACTAAAAAAAGAGAGAGCAACACTTAAAATTGCTGCCGAGGCTGAAGACGAAGGAACAGTTTCTTTAATGAGCGATTATATTGTGCAACAAGAAAAATTAGTATGGATGCTATCTGCATACAAAGACTAATTACTAAAATAGTATCTTAAATCCCCTGAAGTTTGTTAATTCAAATTTCAGGGGATTTGACGTTTAAAAACATTGTGTTTAAAATTATAAATCAATCATTCTCATATAAAAAAGCATTCAACATTTAATCTTGTTAAAATTGCGCTTTTAAGTATGATTTTTTTTGAAATATGTAACAATGGTTACCTTTAAAAATCATCTGTTGTCTACTTTTGTAACCATCCTAAAAGCTGTAAAGAATATAGATTATGGAAGACATGATTTTTTACGATAGACTGCAATTTGCATTTACTATCACATTCCACTATATATTTCCTCAATTAACCATGGGATTGTCATTATTGATAGTCTACTTTAAATGGAAATACCTTAGAAATAAGATTGAAAAATATAACGATGCTGCTAAATTTTTTATGAAAATTTTTGCCATCAATTTTACCATGGGCGTCGTAACAGGAATTCCTATGGAATTTCAATTTGGCACTAATTGGGCAAAATTCTCTGAACTAACAGGTGGTATTATTGGGCAGACCTTAGCCATGGAAGGCATGTTTTCTTTCTTCTTAGAATCCTCTTTCTTGGCACTATTTATTTTTGGCGAAAAGTTAATGGGACAAAAATTACATCTCTTAACTGGCTTTCTTGTATTTCTAGGATCTTGGGCTAGTGGTTGGTTTATTTTAGCCACCAATGCTTGGATGCAACACCCAGTAGGTTATGAAATTTTGGATAATGGAAAATTCGTTTTACAAAATTTTTCTGCACTGTTTAGTAATTCTTGGCTTCTACCCGCTTTTTTACATAATCAATTAGCTTCTGTGGTCACCTCTTCTTTTGTGGTCGCTAGTATAGGTGCCTTTTACATGCTTAGAAATAAACAGACTGAACACGGAAAACTGTTTTTAAAAACCGGAGTTATTTTCGGTTTGGTTTCTAGTATTTTGGTGGCCTTCCCTACTGGAGATTGGAATGCGAAAAATGTCGCAAAATACCAGCCAGCAGCTTTTGCCGCTATGGAAGGTATTTTTGAGACCGAAGACGCTGGTTCAGAAATTGTACTTATTGGGCAACCTAATATGGTTGAGAAAAAACTAGACAACAAAATTGCAGTTCCGAACATATTAAGTATTTTAACCTATCAAGAATGGGATAAGCAGATTGTTGGAATGGATAAATTTGAAAAAGAAGAATTGCCCGATAACATTCCTGCACTGTATTATTCGTATCATATAATGGTTGGTTTAGGCACAGTTTTTATGGCTATAATGGCATTAGCAGCATTTCTATTATGGCGTAAAAAACTGTATACTGCAAAAGCATTACTTTGGATCATTATGTTTTTAGTTCCGTTCCCTTATATAGCAAACCTTACCGGATGGTACACAGCAGAGTTAGGTAGACAACCGTATTTAGTATATGGCTTACTAAGAACTAGCGATGGTATTTCCCCAACAGTTTCATCTGGTAACACCTTATTTACCTTACTTGGTTTTGTCGCTTTATATATGCTGCTAGGTCTACTTTTTTTAGTTCTTGTAGGTAAAACAATTAACGAAGGGCCAAAACCTAAAACACATTGATTATGGAAATATTTTGGTACATTTTAATAGCCACTGTTTTAGCCGTATTTTTTATTTTGGATGGTTATGATTTTGGAACAGGAATTATTCATTTATTCTTTGCTAAAAAGGAAAAAGACAAAGAAGTCATTGCAAAATCTGCTGGTCTATTTTGGGATTCTAATGAAGTTTGGTTAGTCGCTGCTGGTGGGATGCTATTTATGGCATTCCCAACATTCTATGCTTCGGTTTTTAGTGGTTTCTATTTACCACTGATACTAGTTTTATGGTTAATAATTTTCCGAGCTATTGGGTTAGAGTTAAGGGGGCAATTTAAATTCCAAATGTGGAAAGATATCTGGGACAAATCTTTCGGAGTTTCTAGTTTATTACTAGCCTTATTTTTCGGTATCGCTTTAGGTAATATTGTAAGAGGTGTAAATTTAGGTGGTGTTGATAATGGCGTATCTGTACACGAAGGACATTATTTTTTCCTACCCTTATGGAATAGTAGATTTAGCCCTTTATCTGAACATCCAGGAGTCATAGATTGGTTTACAATTATTATTGGGTTAATATCTGTTGTAACATTAGCTATTCATGGTGCTAATTGGGTAATTCTGAAAACTAATTCGTCAATAAATAATAAGCTTAAAAGTGTAATTTTTAAGTTGAATATTGTTTTAACGATTCTAACGGTCTTTTCTTTATTTGTATGGCAAATAGTGAATCCAAATTCTTTAGATAATTTTATTCTTAAACCTTATCTTATTGTCTTTCCTGTTATTTATTTAACAGGCTTAATTGGGTTGTTTTTTATTAAAAAAATCAAAAAAGATAGCCATGCTTTTGTCTTGTCAACCTTAATAATAGTTGGGGGAATTACATCATCATTAGCGTCTTTATTTCCTGTGATATTGCCTTCTGTTAATGATACTCATGAACCTTTAACAATATACAATACTGCTGCTTCTGATTATAGTTTATCAGTAGCACTTTATTGGGGAATTATTGGTTTCATACTCCTCTTTATTTATATGATTATTCAAAAAAGATTAATGAAAGGAAAAGTGGATCATATGGATTATGGCCATTAGAATAAAGAGACTTATATGACAGGCACATTAATTTCATTAGTCAGTATTCTTATAGGAATAATTGCAGCAAATGGTGTAGGCTTTATATTAAAAAAGTACTCATTTGGTGTTATAGGTAATACGATTGCAGGCGTTTTTGGAAGCATCTTTTTCATAAAAACTTTTGGAAGATTAGGCTTTGACCCTTGGTCTATTATGAATAATGGTGATTTTGATGGTTTTCGACTGACAATCAATTTGTTAGTCTCAGTAATTGGTGGTGCTTTAGCCCTTGTTTTGGCTAAAAAAATATATCATAAATTTAATAAATCATAACCAATACAACTCCACCTCCCTTTCTAAAATAGATGCCAAAATAAATATCAATCAGAGATTAATGAATCAATTAATCTTTTTTCTTATTTAATTTATATATCAACCAAATAAAGCCGACAGCAAAATGAAGAATAATAATGCCGGCAATGACATAAATCAAGGTATTTGAACTGCCTCTCATCTCTAAGCTATTTTAAATAGTATCCTCAAAATTAAGCATCCCGTTAAAATGGAAATATGATTTTAGTCAATATAGTTATTAAGCCTTTGGTTTTAGCAGTTCTAACAATCCATTGTTGTTTTTGCAGTATACGATTGTATCAAAATGAAATAAACCTGTTTGTGTAACAAAAGTTACTGTATAGCTTCAAGATTAAAGTGACCTTAGTATAAACTTAAAAGCTTGTAGAAATGTCAAAAATAGTCATATTAGGTGCAGGAATTTCTGGTCACGTCGCAGCAGCTCATTTACGTCGAAAATTATCGAAAGAACATGAAGTTTTGGTTGTTTCGCCAAATAGCAATTACCAATGGATACCCTCAAACATTTGGGTTGGTATTGGTAGAATGAAGTCTAAAGAGATCCTATTTCCTTTGGCTCCCTTATACAAGAAAAAAAGCATCGGTTATAAACAAGCAAAAGTAACAACGTTTCATCCTGAAGGTGATGCTGAAATTTCGCAGCCTTTTGTAAAGATTGAGTATGTAAACGATGAGAAAAAAGGACAAACTGAAAAAGTATCCTATGATTATTTAATAAATGCTACAGGCCCTAAATTAGCCTTTGATATGACCGAAGGCCTAAACCCAGGTACTAACAAAGCATATTCTGTTTGTACATATACACATGCTGAACATGCGTGGCATGCTTTGAACGACTTGATTCAGGAAATGAAACAAGGCAAAAAAGTGAAAATACTAATTGGCACTGGCCATGCAAAATCTACGTGTCAAGGTGCAGCTTTCGAATACATTTTAAATGTTGAACAAGAACTAAGGCGACATAATGTACGTGACAAAGCTGAAGTTGTATGGATTGCCAATGAGCATCAATTAGGTGATTTTGGTATGGACGGTATGCTGCTCAGTTACGGCAACAATATAATGAAATCTAGCGAAATGGTCGAAATGGTCTTTGAAGACCGTGGTATAAAATGGATTATTGGTGCGGGGGTAAACAAAATAGAAGATGGTGTAGCTCATTATGAAACGCTAGATGGTGAATACAATTCTGAAACATATGATTTTGCCATGTTAATACCTGCTTTCTCAGGGCATGGTTTTAAAGCTTTTAATAAAAATAACGAAGATATCACAGAAAAACTCTTCAAAGGATTTATGTTGGTCGATGCTGATTATACGCCTAAACCATATGAAGAATGGAGTGTACAAGATTGGCCTGAAACCTACCAAAATCCATCGTTTAAAAATATATTCGCCCCAGGTATTGCGTTTGCTCCACCGCATGCTATTTCTAAACCTAGGGTAAGTAAAAATGGTGCACCCATATCCCCTGCTCCGCCAAGAACAGGAATGCCTTCTGGTATTACAGCGAAGTTAGTGGCAGACAATATTATTGATATCATTAACGGGAAAAAAGAATTGCACCATAAGGGTTCTATGGGTAACATGGGGGCAGCATGTATTGCATCTGCGGGTTATGGAATGACAAAAGGTAGTGGCGTTAGTATTACCACCTATCCTATTGTACCTGATTATCATAAATATCCCGATACACAAGGTAGACAGTTAGATAAGACTTTTGGTGAAATCGGTTTAGCTGGTCATTGGTTAAAATTAGCCCTACACTATGCCTTTATTTATAAGGCGAAAATGAAACCTTTTTGGTGGCTAATTCCTGAATAGTTTTGAGATACAATCTTTTAAAACTTGAATTAATAAAACTTAAAAACCAAAAGAAATGACACAGAGAATATCGAAATTGAAACGCTTTTATATGATGAACCCAATAATTCAATTTTTTAAGTTCATTTGGCTGAGTATTAAAATAATGCTCATTGTGGCTGGCGGTCACGGGGGCACAAGAAAAGCCAATAACTAATGACAAAAAAAGTAATTATACTAACCACAATCGGTGTGGCAATTGGCGCTATAGCAGGGTATATATACTACACAGAAATTGGTTGTTTGAGTGGGTACTTGTGCCATAACTTCTAAACCTTTGACCAGTACATTATATGGCGGTTTTATGGGTGGACTATTATCTAATATGTTCGTAAAATCTCCAAAAAAGAAAATAACCTCGGGGTAAGCCCACCAGGCATACATAAGAAAGAACATTTTGATTACGAGGCAAGCCTCGGAGCATTTAAATCTCGATTATCAAGTAAACTGAATTTACTGATGGATTTCAGTTGGTTATAAAAGGCAGTCTTTTAAAAAAGACTGCTTTTTCTTTTTTAAATAGATGTATTTAAGAAAGAAATTTCCTTAGGTAACATTAGTTACTGTGCAGCCTGTTTTACCGCCTTAATTTTGCATTAAATAAATGAATACAATGAAGTATAAATTAGGAATGATATTGTTATTCGTCTTTTATTCGGGACTAGCTCAAGAAACTAAGTCTATTACTAAAGATGAAGTGTTAGCCAAGGTTAAGGAGAGTAATAACACGATAAAAATGGCACAACAAGATGTGTTGTCTGCGAAGGGTGATTATAATCAGACCAATGCTATTTTATTACCCAATATCAGCGTTTCCCATACAGCGATTGCCACTACCAACCCTTTGATGGCTTTTGGCTCAAAACTAAACCAGGAAATTTTAACAGTGGCAGATTTTAATCCTAGTGTATTGAATGACCCTCGACAAATTGAAGATTACGCGACTCGTGTTGAAGTACAACAACCGCTTATAAATTTCGACGGAATTTTTCAACGTAAAGCAGCAAAGGCAAAATGGACAGCTACAGAATTACAGTCTGATCGCACCGAAGATTATATAGCGCTTGAAGTTGAAAAAGCCTATATGCAATTACAGCTTGCCTATAAAACTGTGAAGGTGTTACAGAAAGCTCAAGAAACATCTTTAGAAAATAAGCGTATAGCTGACAATAGTTACCAACAAGGCTATCTACAAAAATCTGACGTATTAGCTGTAGAAGTACGAGTAACCGAGATTGATAATCAATTGCAATACGCAAAAAGTAATATTCTAAATGCCAGCAACTATCTATCTGTTTTAATGAATGCTGATGAAAATGAAATTTTAAAACCTTCAGATTCACTTTCCATAACTAGTTCTGCGACCGCAACGGCTGTAAACTTATCTGAAAATAGAAAAGATATTTTAGCGATGAATTCGGCTACCGAAGCATATAGACAAATGCATAAGGCAGACCAAATGGCTTTCTTACCTAGATTAAATGCCTTTGGCACTTATGAGTTACATGATGATGAAATTTTTCAAGGTCAAGCCCAAGGATATTTATTTGGTGCAGAATTAAAATGGAATTTATTCGAAGGAAGTAAGCGTTTTGGAAAATCTCAAAAAAGTAAAGCTGAATATGACAAATCGAAGCTACAATTAAACCAATATAAATCTGAAAGCCAATTAGAACTTAATAAAGCAAAACGTGGTCTTGAAGATGCTAAAAACAAATTAAAACTTACAAAATTAGCTCTTGACCAATCTGAAGAATCGTTGCGTATACGAACCAATCGCTTTAGGCAAGGTTTAGAGAAAACAACAGATTTATTGATGTCAGAGACACAATTTTCACAAAAACAACTAGAGTATTATGGTACTATTTTTCAACACAACTACGCTCTTGCTTATGTTAATTTTTTAATTAAAGAATAGGAAAAATTATTTACTAAAAACTAAATATCAATCATAAAGATGAAAAATAAAAAATATATAATCACAGCAATTTTAGGAGTAACTGTCCTAATCTCTAGTTGTGGTAGCGAAGATAAAAATGCGGTAATCGATAATTCGCCTGGTGTAACCGTTAAAGTAAAGACGGTTTCTGAAAATAATAGGAGTCCGTTTTTAACGGTAAGTGGAAAAATAGAAGCGGTTAAGAGTGCAAACATAAGTACTCGAATGATGGGTTATGTAGATAAAATATTTGTTGGCGTTGGTGATAAAGTAAGTGATGGCCAATTACTGATGAGCGTTAATAATGCTGATATGTCAGCTCAATTAGCACAGGTAAATGCGGGAATCACTGAAGCTGAAGCTGCATTCACCATTGCTGAAAAGGACTATAATCGGTTCTCCACTTTATTTCAAGAAAACAGTGCTTCACAGAAAGAGTTAGACGATATCACAGCCAATTATAACATGGCTAAGGCACGATTAGAGTCTGCTAAACAAATAAGAAATGGTGTAAATGCACAAATGGGATATGCGAATATTCGTGCTCCATTTAACGGAGTGGTTACTAATAAATTTATTAGTGCAGGTGATATGGCAAATCCAGGTATGCCATTGATGGAGGTAGAATCTCCAGGTAAATATCAAGTTTTAGCCATGGTACCAGAATCTGAAATTCTTGATGTTAAAAGTGATATTGAAGTTACTGTGCAGATAAAAGCATTAAATCAGATTGTAAAAGGTAAGGTGACCGAAGTTAGTACTTCTTCTAAAAATACAGGAGGTCAATATCTTGTAAAAGTTATTTTAGACAAGACCGATGAACAGATATTATCAGGTATGTATGCAACAGTTAAGTTTCCAATAGCCCAAAAAACGACTACTTCCGCTGTCATGATTCCTATTGAAGCTATTGTAAAGAATGGACAGTTATCAGGTATTTATACGGTAAGTCAAAGTAACACCGCGCTGTTGCGTTGGTTGCGATTGGGGAGAACTTTCGGAGATGAAGTAGAAGTATTATCAGGTCTTTCTGCCGATGAGCAATATATAGTTTCCGCAGAAGGAAAATTATTTAACGGTGCAAAAATCGCAAATCAATAAACGAGTCTGGGTTAGGGATTAAAGTGGTTACCCCACAGGCACTTTTGTGCCGAGGAGTAAGAGCGGAAAGCCCGACCGCCTGTCCACCGGCAGGTGGTAACACACAAATAAAATATAGAAATAATGAAGGAAGGTTTAGCTGGTAAAATTGCCAAATTATTTATAGGCAGCAAGTTAACGGTATTACTGATGATAGTATTTATGGTCGTTGGGGTTTATAGTTCGTTTTTGATTCCGAGAGAAGAAGAACCTCAAATTGATGTACCAATGGCCGATATTTTTGTGGGTTATCCTGGCGCAAGTCCAACGGAAGTTGAGTCGAGAGTGATAAAGCCATTAGAGCAATTAATTTCGAACATTAAAGGTGTAGAATATGTGTATTCAACCTCTATGAAAGAACAAGGATTGGTGATCGTTCAATTTTATGTAGGCGAGGATATTGAACGTTCGTTTGTGAAACTGTACAACGAAATTAATAAACACATGGATCAAATGCCCGAGGGTGTTACGTTTCCGTTGGTAAAGACACGGGCAATTGATGATGTACCCATGCTTGGCCTGACATTATGGAGTGAAAATTATGATAGCTACCAGTTAAGCCAAATGGCTCAAGAATTGGAAAGTGAGGTTAAAAAAGTGACCGATGTGGCAATTACCCATAAGATTGGTAACCAAGACCGACAATTACGGGTTGTTTTGGACAAAGATAAATCAGCTGCTAGCGGCTTGGATTTCTTATCTGTTTCTGAAATGATCAAGGCTAATAACGCACAATTGAGTTCAGGTAGTTTTGATAAAAATGATACCGAGTTTTTAGTGAACACAGGCAAGTTTTTGGCATCGGTTACCGATGTTGAAAATCTTGTGGTTGGCGTACAGCAGGACAAGCCGATTTATTTGAAACAAATTGCCAGTATTATCGATGGTCCTGAAATTCCACAAAGTTATGTGTCTTTAGGTTTTGGGCAGGCTAGCGATAAAGTTGCTGATTACAAATCTGAATATCCAGCAGTTACGATTTCTGTAGCTAAAAGAAAAGGTGCCGATGCGATGAAAATTGCCGATATCGTTATTGATAAGGTTAACCATTTACGTACTACACTTATACCAGATGATGTGCATGTAGAAATTACCAGAAACTATGGTGAAACTGCATCTCATAAAGTGTCTGAATTATTGCTGCACTTAATTGGCTCCATCTTTGCCGTAACACTGGTTGTTATGTTAGCAATGGGCTGGCGTGGTGGCTTAGTGGTATTTTTATCGGTACCGATTACGTTTGCATTGACCTTGTTGAGTTACTACATGTTAGATTATACGCTGAACAGAATTACCTTGTTTGCTTTAGTTTTTGTTACGGGTATCGTAGTCGATGACTCTATTATTATCGCTGAGAATATGCACCGGCATTTTAAAATGAAACGCTTGCCATTTAAGCAAGCTGCACTATATGCCATAAACGAGGTAGGTAACCCAACTATATTGGCCACTTTTACGGTAATAGCTTCTGTACTGCCTATGGCATTTGTTTCTGGTTTAATGGGTCCATATATGGCACCAATGCCTATTGGGGCTTCTATCGCCATGATTCTGTCCTTATTCGTTGCTTTAACCATCACTCCCTATTTAGGATATATTTTCTTAAGAGAAAAAGATAAAAAGGGTGAAGAAGCGAAACAACAAAAACCTTTAGAGGAGACCTTTATTTATAGGATTTACAACAAATTTGAAGGACCTCTAATTGAAAATAAGAGTAAACGTTGGTTGTTCTTAGGATTGACTTTTTTATTACTCATGGGATCTATGGTATTGTTTTTCACCAAATCGGTAGCCGTGAAAATGTTGCCTTTTGATAACAAAAATGAATTTCAGGTAATTATTGATATGCCAGAAGGTACTACACTTGAACGTACTGCGGTAGTGGCACAAGAAATTTCTCAGTACCTGTCTACTCGGCCAGAAGTGGTGAATTACCAAAATTATATTGGTACCTCTGCACCAATAACATTTAACGGGTTGGTACGTCATTACGATTTACGTGGTGGCAGTAATATGGCAGATATTCAAGTTAATCTTATTGACAAAGGCGAACGTTCAGCCCAGAGTCATGACATCGCAAGATTACTTCGCCCTAATATTCAAAAAATAGCTGCTAAATATAATGCCAATGTAAAATTGGTTGAAGTTCCGCCTGGGCCTCCTGTATTATCAACTATTGTTGCAGAGGTATATGGTCCTGATTATGAAGAGCAAATAAAAATTGCCAATAGTGTTCAAGATATCTTAAAAAATACTGATGATGTAGTTGATATCGATTGGCTTGTGGAAGCAGACCAAACCGAATATCAATTCGTAATCAATAAAGAGAAAGCAATGCTCTATGGTGTGGCACCACAACAAATTGTTTATACCATGAATATGGCATTATCTAATAGAGCAATTACAAATTTATATGATGAAAATGCTAGTAATCAAGTTGGTTTGATATTGGCTTTAGATGAAAAGGAAAAATCGACCATTTCAGATATTTCACAATTGAAAATTACTTCTAAACAGGGCAACATGGTACCTATTGCCGACTTAGTTGACATTAAAGAAACAATAAGCGCAAAAAGCATCTACCGTAAAAATCAAAAGCGTGTGGTTTACGTGATGGCCGATATGGCCGGAGAATTGGAGAGTCCTGCTTATGCCATTTTAGGCATGGAAGATAAGCTCAAAGAAATTGCCTTGCCTAAAGGTTATGAAATCAATGAAATGTACTTAGGTCAGCCTGAATTTGAAGATGACTATACCGTGAAATGGGATGGTGAATGGCAAATTACTCTTGAGGTATTTCGTGATTTAGGAATTGCCTTTATGGGAGCAATCATCTTAATTTATATATTGATAGTAGGATGGTTTCAAAACTTTAAAGCGCCTATTGTAATGATGGTTGCTATACCGTTATCCTTAATCGGAATTATTTTAGGCCACTGGATTATGGGCGCATTTTTTACCGCCACTTCGTTTATTGGAATGATTGCATTAGCAGGTATTATGGTACGAAACTCGGTATTACTAATCGATTTTATAAATCTGCGTTTAGCGGAAGGCGTGCCAATTAAACAAGCAGCTATTGAAGCTGGCGCAGTTCGTACTACTCCTATTCTATTAACCGCAGGAACGGTAGTTATTGGAGCATTCGTTATTTTATTTGACCCAATATTTCAAGGTTTGGCAATCTCATTAATGGGCGGGACTATTGTCTCTACTGTATTGACATTGTTGGTGGTACCATTAGTTTATTATATGATCGAGCGGAAGAATTATCCTGAAACTGAAATTAAAGAAGAAACGGATAGAATTAAAGACTAAAATCATTAAAAATGAAATTATTAATTGTAACGGTGGTAGAAGAATTCGAAAAGGAAATTCTGCTACTCTTTAAAAAAGCCAATATTGAAAGCTTTAGTGAAAGCCGTATTGATGGACATAAAAATCTAACATCTATGGTTCGTACAGCAAGTTGGTTTCCAAGTGAAAAAGGAGGTGTAGAATCGAGTTTATTCTTCTCATTCACTTCAGACGAAAATATAGATTCGCTTTTTGAACTTATTAAAACATTTAATGAAAAGTTGGAAACCGACAACGCCATTAAAGCAGTGGTGGTTCCAATAGAAAAATCAATATAATCTTAAAAATTAATAAACATGTTAAATACATATTTTAGAGTAATAGTAGGTACAATGGTTTTACTGAGCGTCGTGTTGGCGGTATATGTACATATAAACTGGCTATGGTTTACCGTATTTATAGGTGTAAATCTTATACAATCGGCATTTACAAAGTGGTGCTTATTAGAAACAATTCTTATAAAATTAGGAGTCAAAAAGAAATAGAGTAATGAAGTTGGCCGTATTAAAATTTATATGCTAGCCCTTTCTAAATAATTCACCCCTTATTCTAAACAGAACAAAAGGCATTATGATCTGCTTTTCAATATATTATAAGTAAATTAAAACTTACTTGGTGTTATTATTGTATTGAAAAGCAACCATAAATTGGAAGTTAATATCTTGCCAATGTAACAGCGTTTATAAAAGAATCATTTTCTTTGCGCTTCTTTACGTTATTAATAACAAGAATTAATTGAAAATGAATTTGATATATGACCCTTGGCCGTGGTATGTGGCCGGACCCCTAATTGCCTTAACCATGTTTATTCTGCTTTTTGCAGGGAAAAAATTTGGTATGTCCTCCAACTTAAGCACCATGTGTTCTATTGGTGGAGCTGGCAAATTTTCCGATTACTTTAAATTCGATTGGAAATCACAAAGATGGAACCTAATAGTAGTATTAGGAGCTATTATTGGCGGATTTATTGCTTCCCAATTTTTATCGGATAATACCGTAAAAATAAACCCGGAAGTTGCCCAACAACTTGCAACGGACTATGGTATTGAAAGTGCCGGTGAAGCTTATTTACCTACAGAACTTTTTGCAACAGAACAACTTACGAATCCTTTCGTGGTTATTATATTAATCTATGGCGGATTCATGGTTGGCTTCGGTGCTCGGTATGCCGGTGGCTGTACCAGTGGTCATGCCATTTCTGGGCTTAGCAATTTACAACTACCCTCGCTAATTGCAGTAATCGGTTTCTTTATTGGTGGTCTTGTTATGATTCATTTATTGTTCCCCTTAATTTTTAGTTAGAAGATGAAATATTTAAGTTATTTGACCATCGGTATATTTTTCGGAATCATCATGTATAAATCTGAGGCAGCTTCTTGGTTCAGAATTTACGAAATGTTTCAATTCGGTTCTTTTCATATGTATGGTATTATTGGTTCAGCACTCGTTATTGGAGTAATTGGTGTGCAAATCATTAAAAAGTATAACATCAAAGCTATTGGCGGTTCCGAAATGAATTTGCACCCCAAGAAAAAAGGGGTAACCAATTATTTAATCGGTGGTATTATTTTTGGACTAGGATGGGCTTTAGCAGGTGCTTGCCCCGGACCTATGTATGTACTAGCCGGCGCTGGGTATTATTCAATTTTAGTAGTGATCGGCGGGGCTATTTTAGGAACTTTCGTTTATGGGGTTGTAAAAGACAAACTACCTCATTAATTTACTTCTCCGCTATTAATTTGGGTGACAACCACAACCAACCTGCACCAAGTAAAAATAGGATGTAACATAGTATTGGAGAGATAGGACGGTCAATTTTAACCGTTCTGTTTTTGTTTACGGAAGTATTGAATCGCCTTTGATTCTTTTCTATTGTTTCAGCCGTACGTAGTGATTTCCAATTCAAATTATCATAAACATAATATGAAAACTGCGAAGTACTATCACTTTCGATTTTTAATGTATTCCAACCCTTTTTCTTCGGATAAATTTTGCCCGAATACTTATTTGATATCATTGGATTTTGAACAGTAGGTAAAACTCCTCCATTTTCATTGACTATCGAGAACTCTTTTAAATTCGTGTAAACATTAAAATCAAATGGTTCGTTAACTTTTGGCATGTGAGAGACAGCTTCCCATTCAACCATTATAGTATTCTTTTTAATAATGGCATCTAAAATTTGAGTCCAAAAATTGCTGTAAGCTTCATTTGAACCATTTAACACTAACTGATAACTATTTAAAATTGTGGTAGTTGCCACTCTACCTAAACCCATTTGTTTATAAGCGGCTATGGTTAAACCCTCATTCATAAGTATAGGCTGTACTAAAAATTGTTCATCAAAATCATAAGTATACTTCTCTAAAGAATTGTTGCTATCAGATAGTTGAACTGCCTTAATGCCATCTCTTTTAAATTTAAAATAAGATGAACTTTCACGAAGATTAAATAGGAATTCACTTGGTTGAATGAACACCCCTAATCCACTTTCATAAATATTTTTTTCGAATCGATTTTTTATGGTAGCACTAAAACTAAAATAGATATCAGCATCTAAAACAATAAGATCAAACTGATTCAATACCTCATCTGTAAATTGATATACGGGTGAACTACTGGTATTGAAATATTCAAACTTAAACTTACCCTTAGTAAGTTGACTTTTAACTATTACTTCATGACCCTCCTCAGCCAAAAAATTCTTTAGATATTTTGTTTCGAACGTGGGGAAGTTATTCAAAATCAGTACACGTAAAGGCTTCTTTTCTTGAATTACTATGGGTAATGGATTTATATTAATTAAAGACCCAGTACTATCTTTTTCTGCAAGTTGATACACATAAGTACCACTAGTTTTGGGAGTTCCCGATAATGAAAAATCAATGGTTTTGGTTTCTGAAAATTGAATGGAGTCCAACCCATTACCCCTTGAATCTTCTAAAACTAAAAATGACCCCTTTATTGGTTGATTATAGCTGCCATTTACTTCAACCTTTTCACCTAAGGTTATTTGGTTTATATATGATAACCGATTAATTCCAGATGGGTTTTCCATTGGAATATACTCAACCGCCAAATCATTGAATAGCGAAAAATCATATGATTGTAAGCCCTGCCCCATTACGTAAATACTGGTTAGGGAATCCAATTCGTTTCTAATAGATTTCCCAGAATCATAATTTAATACTTTTATGCCTTTATTCAGTGATACTAGGCTATCCTTCTGCTGTTCATCATATCCATCGGTAAGTAAAAGTCCTTGTTGGTCATTTATCTCTACTTCCCTAGTTGGTTCTAGCACCAATATGACCAATGCGGCAATTGTTACAAATGCTACTATGGTATTTACGGCAAAATTTCTTCGATTTCTAGTTACCCATTCCTTATAGAAATAAATAGCAAATAAGACCAGTCCTCCTATAAGAACCGGTATCAATTCATCTTTATTTAAAAATGAAAATCCGTCAATCATAGGTTTCCAGTTGTTTTAGAAATAATGAATTTATTTCATCGGTATAAGTATTGCGAGCACCAGGTATTTGTTTTGTTTGGGGTAAAGCTAACAACAAGCCTTTCTGAACCATTTTATAATTACCGATTGTTCTCCCCGTATTATTTTCAATTTGCTTTAATCCTTGAAGAACATGTAAATACTTACCAGGATTCTCTATCGCCAATCGTGCTAACTCATTACCTGCTGCAGTAAAAATTTCCTTATCACGCTCTTGAAAAATAGCTTGGTGCTGCATTAATTTTTCTAACGTCATTACAGCTTCCTTCATTGATTTAAAAGGTTGCTCTAATTCTAGGTTTTCAGTTTTTCGAAAATTATCGATATCCTTTATAGAACCTGTTAATCTATTTTCCTCCTTTATTGGCGGAGGGTCAAAACCAATTCTATGTACATAAATTCGAGCACTATTTTTTATTTCTTGAATCAGCTTCAAGGCATCATATTGAAATGGCAATGATTTTTCGGGCTCATACAATCGCAAATACAATTCGGCATCCCACATGATACTTAATGCCTTTCTTAATTTCGTTTTCAGGGATTCCTCAAATAAGGTAGATTCTTCTGGGTCATCATGGTTATGTAGGTAATCGTGTAACGGGTCTTCCGCTTCTTCTGCTTCTTGAGCGGGTACCAAGTTATGTTCGTTATCCCCATCATGGTCATGCGAGTATTCTTTCAATATATTTTCTTGATCTTCAGCATGATCATGGTCCTCACCTGCTTCATCAGTTTCGATCTTGCTAGGTGCTTCTTCCATTTCAGATTCATCACCCATAAATTGACCATATTTTAATCTCAAGGCTTTTTGGTCAAATCCTAATTCGTTACTTCTTAATTTAAATTCTTGGATTGATATTGTTGGTTTATCCTTAATTAATTTCTCGGTATCGATAATCAATTGACGCTGACTTCTAAAATAATCGGGCATTTGGTCAATACCTAAAGTCCCCTCTACTGCGAATTGGTCTGTAACCGTATCTTTTATGACGGCAAAATAGGTTCCGCTACGGGCTACATTCCGTTTGGGCATTTTTTCATCATAAGCTTCAATATAGAAATACAGCTCATCGCCCACCTCCATTTTTAAGGCATCTAAATCAATGTTTTTGGTCACGTTTAAGCTGCGTTGCCCTTTTTTAATTTCTTCATTAAAATTCAATTTCTCTTCTCTGAACTTTACAGATTCTCCTGACCCTTTACTGACCGTGGCAATGATGTATGCTTCATCGATGCCGTAATCATCGGTAATAGTACTTTGCAATTGGATATTCTTAGTATTTGAAAAATCAAAATAAGTATATTGCTCTAAGCTTAAAATTTCGATTTCGGGCGGACTGTCAGGTATGGCTTCTAACGAAAATAAATCGGAGGTAAATTCAACACCATCTTCATTTTTAAATTTAAAACTGTAAAATCCCGATTCTACAAGTGATTGGCGAATGGTATAAATACCATCAATTTTCTGTAACGGAAATGATTCTCCTATACGCTCCATAAAAACACTTGAAACCATATTATCGAATTGTAGCGTCCAACTAATTCTAGAATTGATTACTGCTTTAACGTTGGGTTCGGTTACCGTTTTATTACCTAAGCGAGTATATGTGGGATAAGAAACCGTAATTACCTGCTCCGTTATTTTCGGTAGTATCGTTTCTTTTGACAGCGTATCAGTAGCAATAAACTGAATATGATCCTGATTTGAATTAAAATTGATACCATCATCTAGCCCACTAAATAGTTCTAGCTTACTTATTATAAAACCAACGGCTACAAGCGCAAATAAAACCACACTAGCTTGCTTTACTTTATTTGGAGGTGTGATTGAACCTAATCTTGTCTTAAGTTTTTGAGATATCTTATATCGTTGCAACCGGGCTAGATTTGATAATGCTTCTTCTGGCTGTAATAACAGTCCGGTGCTAAACGAAGCTTCGGATACATGTGCATCGATATATGAACTGGTAGTGTTTAAACTATGTGCCCAAGGGTGCTTTAATACAAGTAGAAGCACTAAAATAACTGTAAAAACCGCCATTCCAATCAATGTATTACTAACTAAAAAATAAGCGAACATACCAAGACCTATAGCGTATAATACAACTTCTAAATACACTAACATTTGCCAGCGTAGTTTAAATTTCATCAGATGTTGTTTGCCAGATTCCATTATTGTTTTCTTAAATAAGCCAATAGGCGTTCAACAATTAACAATGCAAATAATAATACCCATAAATAAGGAAGTAACTTAAAACTTCCCAAATGAGATTTCTTTGTAGTACTTGGTTTAATATTCGTTTGTAATTCGGTTTCTGTTACTCGGCGAATGTCTACTTCTGCAAGTAATTCTTTAAGCTCTTTATTGATATCTAATATGTCCAATAAATTTTCCACTAACCTATGTTCAATGGCATTTTCAGCATTAATTCTTTTGGTTAAAACGTAAGTGTTCGATTCTGAACCTTCTTCAATGAGTGAACCCGACACGGCATCCTTCTTAAAAACCAATAGTTTCTTGTAAGAACTAGGCAAAGGTTTCTCACTAAGCCAAATCGTTAAATCGCTCTGTTCCTTTTTTGGCAAGACAGTATCTAAGTTAATTTCTACTTTTATATCCCTATCAAGAAATTGCGCTAACGTCGCAAACGCGGCTTCAAAATATCTTTTATCTTTAGCTAGACTTTCTGCATGGAAAATTGATATTTTAATTGGTTTTAGAACTACCATGGGCACCTTACCTGCAATTATATTATCAGATATCTCAATGCTGTCCCCTTCCGAATCTAATACATATTCAGAACCAAGCGCAAACGACTTACTAAAAACCTCAACCTTATTTGATGTACCGATTGCAGAAAATAATTGCACATCTTTTTCATTTTGATAAGCTATTAATGGTTTTTTCACCGTTTGCATGGAGTCGATTACCACCCAATTAATTTGATGATTGGTTACTGGTCGCGAACCTCTGGTTCCTCTAGCATATCCCTTTGTAAAAACAACTATACTATCCGTTTTTAGAATATCCGTTTCTAATGCTAACGACCAATAATCAAGAAATTCTTTTGCCTTTGCATTGTTTAAATTATAGTCCCAAATAGGAAATCCTTTTTTAAAAAGGCGAATTTCTTGTCCATCCGAAAGACTATCTAACCTAGCCATGAAGTCCTTATTATGGCTTAATTCAGGTTCGACTAAATACGTTAATAAAGAATTATCAATTCTTGAATTCCACTTAGGTTTTGCCAAAACCAAAGTCAACACACTTATGATAAGTAATCTTAACAGCAATAGCCAAAACTCATTCAATTGAATACTGCTCGATTGTTTTGATTTTGATTCAGATAACAGCTGAACACTTCCAATTTTAATCGTCTTCGCTTCCTTCTTACTCCATAAATGAATCGTTATTGGAACAAGAAGTCCCAATAAAGCCCATAAATATGAAGGATGTGCAAATGACATATTAACCGAGTCTTTTACCTTGTTTTAAAAATAATTGAAGAGCTTCGCCCAAATGGGCATCCATACGGAAGACATGATGATCAATTCCGTTTGAAAGTAACTCTTCTTTAATCTTTTTCAATCGGTTTTCAAGGGCTGATAAATATTCTGTTTTGGCTTTTTCGGTATCGACCTTAACACGTGCTCCTGTTTCCCAATCTTCAAAAGTTATATTTGGTCCGTAATTAAAATCCATTTCTGCAGAACCCATAATTTGTAAAACTACTACCTCATTTCGGGCTGATTTCAATCCTTTGATAAAATTTGAAATCTCTGTGTTCGTTTCATACATATCCGTCAAGTAAAAAATTAATTCTTTCCCCCCTCTATTAGGTATACGCTTGTTAGAAATATGGGTTTCGGGCCATTTTCCGGTGTTTGAAAGATTAATCAGTTCTAACAACAATCTATTGTAATGCTTTTTGTCTGCCTTTGGATAAATACTAACTACATCCGTTTCATTTAGAGCAAATAGCCCAACAGCGTCCCCCTGTTTATGCGCCATGTACGCCAATGTTGCCACCAGAACACGAACAAAGTCCATTTTGGATAAATCTGCTTCTTTATGTAGCATTGAGGCACTTGAATCGACTATAAACTTAATTGTGACCTGACTTTCAATTTCTGATTGTTTGATATAATACCGACCCGAACGTGCCAACATTTTCCAATCTAACAACCGTAAATCGTCTCCAGGTTCATAGCCTCTATATTGACTAAATTCCATTCCAGGACCTACACTGAGACTTCTATTTAAACCAGAAGTAAAACCTTCAACCACTATTCGAGATATCAATGATAGTCCCGAAACGGAATTAATGACTTCTGGTTTTAATAAATCGTGATAGTCCTGTTTTGCCATTTATTTGCCTTTTAGTTCAATGGTATTCAATAAATGTGTAGCTACTTTATCTGAAGTAATACCTTCTGACTCTGCCCTAAAATTGACTAAAACTCTATGACGAAGAACTGGTAATGCCACACTTTTAATATCAGCTAAAGTAACGGCTAATCTACCTTCTAACAAGGCATTAGCCTTTGCCGTTAAGATCATTGCTTGACCTGCACGTGGTCCTGCGCCCCAATCTACCCAGTCTTTTACAAAAGAATCCGTAGTGGTTTCAGGTCGTGTAGCACGAATGATATCGCTCACAAAACTGATGAGTGCATCACTAATGGAAACTTCTCGAACCAATTGCTGTAATCTTACAATATCTTCACCGGATATGACCTTGTTCAACTGCTTTTTTACAGCGCCCGTAGTTGCCTTTAATATGGTTTCTTCATCTTGCTTGATTGGATATCCAATTTTAATATAGAGTAAAAAGCGGTCTTGCTGTGCTTCCGGTAAAACGAAAGTTCCCGATTGTTCTATGGGGTTTTGGGTAGCCAAAATAAAGAACGGTTTATCTAAGGAATACGTTTTATCGCCATAGGTAACCTCAAATTCTTGCATAGCCTCAAGGAGTGCTGCCTGCGTTTTTGGTGGTGTTCTGTTAATCTCATCTGCCAAAATAATATTTGAAAAAATAGGTCCTTTGTTGAATTTAAAAAACTTCCTTCCCGTAGTATGGTCTTCTTCTAAAATCTCTGTACCAATAATATCCGACGGCATTAAATCTGGCGTAAACTGTATTCGCTTAAATTTTAAATCAATAGCATTCGCCAAGGTTCTGATCATTAATGTTTTTGCCAAACCGGGTACACCTTCTAACAATGCATGACCACCAGCCAAAAATGTAATCAGTAATTGAGAGACTGTTTCTTCTTGTCCGATAATTACCTTTCCTATTTCTTGCTTTAAGGCTTTCAACTTACCTGAAAGCATTTCTACCTCATCTGCAATACGTTGTAATTCTTTATCCATTCAAATGTGTTTATGAGGTAAGGGCATATAATACTATGTTGACCCCAAACCTTGTATTGTCTATTTTGTACCAACGTTTGTTTCTAAAATCGTAATCCCACTCGCAACCGTAATCCTTATTACTGTAGAGTACGCCTATTCTGCCATTAATCTCTATTGCTTTCAAATAATCGTGTACCAGGTCATCTCCCCAACCATTCAATTCTTGGGATGTTGTAGGCGGACCATCTTCGAAATCAAAGAAAATGGAGTACAGTTCGTGGTCGTTGGGTATTTTTTTTAATTCGGAAGAGCCAAATATTTCTTCCATTTGCCGTTCGAAAGATTTTGCAAACAATCCGTCAATATCGTGATTACAATCATCCGCAAAAATGAAACCGCCATTGCGTATATACTTCTCGAAATTTTCTTTTTCTTTTTTAGTAAATTCCACTAGTTTGTGACCGGATATATAACAAAACGGACTTTTAAAAATATCATCGCTAGCTAGCGTGATTATCTTTTCTTGTGTATCTACTTTCAATGTGGTGTACTCCACTAACGAATTCAACAAATTAGAAGGCATGCGCTGATCTACATCCCAATCGCCAGATTCATACTGTAATCTTGTAAAGAAAAATTCGTTGCTCAATAGTGAAAAACTTGTTTAAAATTCAGCTGCAAAAAGAAAACTGGTTGTCGTGAAAGTTCACGTACAACCAGTTTAAAGATTCAAAATATCATTTATACCGCATCGGAAAGACTGGTGAACGTAAAGTCACGAACCTTCATATATGGTATTAAATTACCGTCGATACGCACTTGCTTACCAAGGGTTTCCAAATTATTCAACATGATGATCGGACTCTCATTAAACCTGAAGTTTTTTACAGGGTATTTAATTTGTCCGTTCTCGATATAAAACGTTCCATCTCTTGTTAGTCCCGTATATAATAAGGTCTGTGGATCTACGCTTCGTATGTACCATAAACGCGTCACCAAAATTCCTTTCTTGGTTCCTTTAATTAAATCTTCTAAACTTTGATCACCGCCCGCCATAATAACATTTGAGGGAAAAGGAACAGGATCAACCCCTTTTTCTTTAGCCCAAAAACGATCGTAGGCTAAATTTTTAACTACTCCGTTTTCTAACCAAGTTGTTTTCTTCAATGGTTGCCCCGCTTGGTTCCAAGTAGATGTCGGAACTTCTGGATTCAGTGGGTCTGACCAAATATTCACACGCTCATCTACAATTTTCTCACCCAATTTGTTCGCACCATTTCCTGCAGACATAAAGCTTCTACCTTCATCGGCAGAACGCGCATCCAAAGACCGAAACATATTACTCAACAAATCTGATGCCGCTGCTGGTTCTAGAATAACGGTGTATTTACCTGGCTCAATTGCCTTTGCCTCTCTAGACATAACAGCTTTATCTATTGCTGTTTTCGACGCTTCGTTAGCATCAAACTTAGTAACATCATTGAAGTCTCTTGAAACCCAACCAGAACCTGTACCGTCATTGGTACGCATAGTAACCGTAAAATCAACATTTGTCGATTTATTATAAGCAAAAAGCCCTTTAGAATTAATCATTGCACTAAAACCGGCAGAATCATTTAAGAAACCAGCAGCCGTAACATCTTTTGCTGCAGCAGGAACAATACTACTACTAGCCACTGTTGCTCTATAATCTGGTTTTATGTTCGCCGTTGCTTCACTGAAACTAATAGACTCATCATACGACTGCGGACCAAGGGGTTCCATAAATTCAGGATTTTCCGGAGATAGATTAGCCAATTCTTCGGCTCTTCTAACTACTTTTTCTAGCGACGCATCATCAAACTCATCGATTGTAGCTGTGCCCGATTTTTTACCAAAACTGGACTGTACCGCCAAACTTTGATTGGAACTGTACCCAGATGTAGAAACCGTATTTCTAGCATATCGTATATTACCGCTGTTAGAACCGCTAAGGTTAATCTCACAGGTATCGGCCTTGGAAAAACTTAAAGCTCGTTCCAAAATTTTTCTTGCTTCTTCTTTTGTATATATTGCCATTGTTGTCCTTTTTTTGGAGAACCTATTTAAATAGTCCTACCTGTGTTAATTACATTTACATCATTAAACCTAGCTGTAGAACTACCATGAGATACAGCACTAGCCTGTGAAGGTTGCCCTTTACCATCAAAGAAAGTTCCAAAAACACGGTAATCACTTTCATCGCAAATCTTAACACAAGAATTCCAAAACTCTTGAGTATTTGATTGGTAGGCCACATCTTCTAACATACCTACAATTTCACCATCCTTAATTTCATAGAAAACAGTGCCTCCAAATTGGAAATTATATCGTTGTTGATCAATTGAGTAAGAGCCTCGACCTGCAATATAAATTCCCTTATCAACATCTTTTATCATTTCAGAAATAGAGTACTTATCTTTCCCTGGTTCTAATGAAACATTAGGCATACGCTGAAACTGTACATCGTCCCAACTTTGAGCATAACAACAACCGTGAGATTCATTTTGGTCAATCATATGCACTTGATCACGAATTGCTTGGAAATTTGTTAGAATACCATTTCGTACCAAATCCCACTTTTTCGTTTTAACACCTTCATCATCATAACCAACAGCGCCTAACGAACCTACTTGAGTTTTATCGGCAACTAGGTTTACAACATCACTCCCATATTGGAAGTTTCCAGATTTTAACTTATCCAAAGTTGCAAAGCTTGTTCCTGCATAATTAGCTTCATACCCTAATACACGATCCAATTCTAATGGGTGACCCACAGATTCATGAATCGTTAAACCTAAATGATTAGGCTCTAATACCAAATCATACTTACCAGCATCAACTGATTTTGCCGTCAATTTCTCTTTCGCTTGTTTTGCCGCAATGGTAGCATCTTCTACCATATCATAACTGTTTCTATATAAACGCAAACCAGCGGGACCTTCTAACTTTTCAGATTCTAGTCCGTCCATATATTCATATCCCATTCCTACAGGGGCACTCATATTCTCTCTGGTCTTAAAATTTCCTTTTGCCTTATCTATTGCAGTTACCCTAAATGTTGGCCATAACCTATGTATATCTTGATCTATGTAAGAACCGTCGGTAGATGCAAAATACTTTTGCTCGTTTACCATGAATAAGGCTGAGTTTACATAATCAGCACCATTATCCAAAGCGGCGGCATTTGCAGTCAATAACAAATCTACCTTCTCTGAAACCGGCACTCCTTTAAAGTCTTTAGTAATCGGCGTTTTCCAAGAAACCTCGCCATAAGCGTTTACTGGGGCAAGTTGTACTGGGTCTGTTTGTATTTTTGAATTTGCCTTTGCGATTGCCACTGCTTGTTCCGTTGCTTTTTTAATTCCATCTTCAGTAACACTGTTTGTAGATGCAAAACCCCAAGTTCCATTTGCTATAACACGAATACCAATACCAAAGGATTCTGTATTAACTACATTTTGTACTTTATCTTCCCTAGTAAAAACATATTGATTTAAATACCGACCTATTCTAGCATCTGCATAAGTTGCGCCTAAAGATTTCGCCGTATTTAAGGCTACATCCGCCATTCTCTTTTTCACCAAGGTATCCATCCCCGGTTCTAGTAAAGCTTCCGTCGGGATGTCATTTCCTAGCAATAATGATGGCATCATTAGTGCTCCGGCACCCAACCCGGCGTACTGTACAAAATCTCTTCTTTTCATCTGTTAGTTTTAAATGGTTCTTTGAGATTAGACATACCTAGTGTGTATCTAACCATTATATATAAAGTGCTTATGAATCTTCTATTCATAAAAACTTGGTGTATTTATTATTCTAGCTCCAAAGAGAAAACGTCTATAATCATCATCATTGTTATACCATATGCATAGCTAGATTTAACAAGCTTAATTCTAGCTCTCTAAAAATAGACAGGGTTTTGTAACAATTATGTTAACCTTAACATAAAATATAACTAAAAATGATGTTTTTGAGAATAATGTAAAAATTAGTGCAAGAATTTGGTTTTTTCAACAACCTGGCAAGGAAATCAATAATTGATTATTTGTTTTTTACCTACCGATGCATTTTATCCAGAATCTCTATGATTTCCGTTTTCTTACGGACAGATACAGGAACATTCTTTCCATTCTTGAGCATTAAATAACCACCATCTGATTTAATGTAGGCACTAATGCATTGAAGGTTGACTAAGTGACTTTGGTGTACACGTACAAAATCGTGACTACTTAATAGATCCGCAAAGTACTTTAAGGTTTTGGTAACGAATATCTTACGTTTATCCTGAAGATGAAAAATAGTATTATTACTATCAGATTCGCATCGTATAATATCATCTAAACTAACAATGATAATCTGATCTAGCGTATGTAATGATATCTTATTTGGTTTTTTGTCTGGCGCAGAAATAGTCTCCTTTAAAATCTGCAAACGTTCTTTATTAGGCTGCAGCTGCTCTTTTGCTCGTGAAATAGCTAGGCTTAAATCTTCGTTCGAATAGGGTTTTAGTACATAGTCGATTGCGGCAAACTTAAAAGCGCGTATGGCAAACTCATCACTCGCAGTAACAAAGATGATTTTAGATTTTAAATCAGGAAAAATCTCTAAAATATCAAAGCCTGTTCCGTCACCCAGCATGATATCCAAGAACAAGATATCCGGTTGATTTTTACGTAATACTTTGGCGGCTTCCACTACACTCTGCGCAGTTGCGATAATCTCAATATCTGTATGCTGCGTCTCTATATCCTTCTTTAAAAGGGTTAAAGCGTCAATCATATCTTCTACTATTATCGCTGTGTGCATAGGTCTCTAATAATCTGTTAATAAAGGTATTTTAAAGGCAATCTTGGTACCATCAATGATACCGTCTTCATTCTTGATTTCAGTGATTTGCAGGGAGTTTTTACCCGCAATAGATTCCAATCGTTCTTTGGTGACCGTCAATGCCATGGATTGATGGTCTGTTTTTGGCTTTTCGTTTTGCGATTTAAAAATACCCAAACCATTATCAATAATACTACAATGTAAATGAGTTTTAGACGTGGTGAATCCTATCGTTAGCTTTCCTGGTTTGTCTCCTTTTAATATTCCATGTCTGATGGCATTCTCAACAAAAGGCTGAATCAACATAGGCGGAATTAAAATTTCTTCTGCATCTGGTGTTGTTTGTATATCTATAGCATACTCAAAAGGCTTTTGCGCCATTAACTTTTCTACTTCTATATAATGTCGTAGTGCCTTAATTTCTTGATCTAAACTGATATGTTCCTTTCTTGAATTCTGAAGGGTCTCTCTCAATAATATGGCAAAGCTATTAATGGTAGCCTCCATCTTTTCTGGTTTAGTACTTGCCATTGCCTTTACCCCATTTAATACATTGAATATAAAATGAGGGTTCATTTGTAATTGCAGTGCTTTCTGTTCTAAGGTAAGGAGGTAATTCTGAGTTTTCAATCGCTCTTGTTCCGCTTTGTTTTTTGCTTTTATCTTACGGATGTAAAATAAACCAATACTCAACAACACTAAAATTGCCAACGCCAAAACAGACCATTGAAACCAGTCTTTTTTATACAGCGGACTATCAATAAAAAAGCTGAATTTTATCGGCTCACTTTCTTGCCATCTAAAGTTTCTAGATTGAACCGAAAAGTCATGCGGACCATACGCCAAACCGGCAAAGTTTTGTTTGTTCTCCTTTACCCAAGGGCTCCAATCGGTGTCATCTAATTTTGTTCTGTATTCTATTTCATTAGGGTGGTCTACATCTACAGTTCTAAATGAAAAACCTAATTGTGTCTGCTCCGGAGTAAGTTTCAGAACCTTGTTACTATTTGTCCAGTCTTTTAAAACTAAGGAATCAATATTCTTATAACGCTCCTCTACTCCCGTAAAATAGACCGTTGGTGGTAGCGATGCTTTTTTGCTCTCACTAGGTATATGTTTCGTTAACCCATAAATAGCACCGAACCAAAGGTTACCTTGTTCATCTTTATCTACGGCATTTAAACAAGTCTCTATTCCTAAAAAACCATCGTTTCTACCAAAGTGATATATGTCAATAATATCATTGGCAGTATTCATTTCTATTTTATCCACGCCACGCTCAGAACCTGCCCACAGATACCCTTGGTCATCAAAAATGAGTTGATATATGTTATTTGAAGATAAGTTCTTAGCTCCTTTTAATTGTTGAAAATGTACAGGGTCCGTACTATTTGCATACCAGATACCCTTGCCCAATGTACCTAAGAAAATATAATCTTGATGGAACAATACCGTGCCAATTGCGGTTTGCTGTTCCAATCCGGTTTCAACAGCTGTAACTTTATTATTCTCAATGTAACCTAAATATCCGTTTTGTGTCGAGAACCAATACTTCTCAGTATTGTCTTTTACAAAATCTATAATCAGCATATCAGAAATACCGTCTCGCTTTGTAAACGTTTTTCGAATAACCAGACTATCATTATCTGAATAGTAATTGAATTTTACGATGCCATTCGCATACGTTGCCGCCCAAGTGTAATCATCTTCGGCAATAACGGTTCGAACCCAGTCTGACGGAAAGCCTTTGCTTTCATCAATAATATGATTAGTAGTTCTTTCTACTAAAACAGTATCTATCTGTATTAAATAAGTTTCGCTAGATGAGAATACCAAGCTGTCGACCATTTTGGTTTCTCTAAACAGCAAACCTCTATTATCTGAACCAGCCCAAATATTACCATTAGCATCACTGGTAACCGTCTTAATTTTTACATCAAAAAAGGTACCCTCGTTTGATAACGGTTGAATACCTACAGAATCTATTTTTGATAATCCAGCTTCTGAACTAGAAAACCATAGTCCGTCTGGGGCATTATGAACCGCATAAATACGATTGCCTTTTAAGCCCGTTCGTTGGTCAAAATGCTTAAAATTATTCTGGAAATACTTATAGAATCCACCACCAGATGTTGCAATCCAAAGGTTGCCGTTATCATCATTAATGACCTTTCTTATATGCGGAGTTGCTAACCCTCCTGAGGTATTTAATCGTTTTATCTCAGAAAATTTATCGGTCTCTACAATCGTAACACCTTCATTGTCAGTAGCTATCCATAATTCATCTTCATTTTGAATTGACATGGAGTTTATACGAGAAGGCTCTGGCATTAAAAACTTATTGTCAGTATTTTCTGCCTCCATTATAAAAACACCATCATCAAAAGTTGCCGCAAGTATCTTATTATTATGGAAAAGAACGGACTTAAAATTATTGACCTCAAGTTTCACTTGTACAGTTGCAGATTCACTTAATTCATTAAGCTTCCATAATGCATGGTTGGTAGCTAACCAAAAAGAATTCCCATCAAAAAGAATAGCATTGATTTCACTTCTATCTATCTCTGGATTTATGGTGATTTTTTTAAGTTCTTTGTTTTTAGAATAGCTATAAACTCCTTTTTTTGTTCCTATGAATAATATGTTTTCTGCGAAGTAGAGTTGAAGTATTTGGGGAGATTCAAAATTTACAAAGCGGTTCTTAACTTTTATAGATAAACCTTTTCTACTGCCAACAAAAAGTGAATCTTTTGATGTATATAAAGCATCAATGTAGTTGGATAGTAATCCATCACTTTCATTCCAAACGTAAAATGTATTACCATCAAAATTTGCCAATCCGCCACCTTGTGTTCCTAACCACAGGTAGCCCATGTCATCTTGCAGTATATCAAATACTTGAGACTGTGGCAAACCATCTACAATAGTATAGGGTCTTAGCTGACTGTTTTGCGCACACACTTGTATTGTTCCGAAGAAACAAAACACAATCAACAAGTATTTCAAATTCAGATTCAAAAAAGGTATTCTATTTTATGGTTTCAAGTATCTTTTTAACGCTGATATTGTTATAATATTTGATAAAGCGAAGGGTCATTTACTGTAACGCATTGGTATTCATTTTCGTCATTAGATTGCAAAATAGGTGCCAATATACAGAGTACCGTTGTTTTTCCTTTTATTATTAATTTATTGCCTTGGATAGCACTTCTCCAACGGAATTTCTCTATCGGAATATTCAATTTAAAAAGTACTTCAGCCATTTCTGGAGATTCTGAAATCCAATCCATAATAGATTCTTTGTTTTCCAATTTAGGCATATCATTCGTGTTGTCAAAATTAAACTCCCAATCTACCGGAATATTAAATTTAAAACTGTATGCTTCACCAAAAGAAGACTCTTGCCTTGTCTTTAAAGCAGTGAACCAATCGATGTTTACATCTGGATACTTTTGTTTAAATTCTTTGGAAAGATGAGCAGGTCCTTTAGATTCTGCTGTAGGGTAATAGCCGTAGTATGGTTTTGCTAAATAATGTTCTGCAAATTTTCCTCCAAATACGTTAAAATATGTTGATGCAGATACTTGTTTTGCACTAAGTGTATTTTTAAGTTCTTGTAATAAATCTCGATTTTCACCCAATCCACAGGAATGAAAAATTACTTCTGAATTCAAAGTAGATCCATTTTTAATTGACTGAATTCCCTGTTCTTGAATAGCATTTCGTAAAGACTTTACTGTAATTCGCTCACCAGATTGCGTTGTCTTCAACGACATACCTAACCAAGCATTACTATGGCTTACAATATGTATTTTTTTATAAAGAATTTGATGCTCCCCTGCTCTATTTATATAATTTACAATTTCATCAATTGAATACAAACCCTCTACAATTTGCATTTCTTTATTAGTGAAATAACGTTTGGCATTGGTGTAATACGTGTTATCACCCTCATCAAAACCAGCGATAAAAATGATAGATTCTTGTAATTTTTCTATTTTAAAAGGCGAAGCAAGTGCCGTCTCCGAGCTTTTCGAAAACGGCTTCTTGCAGCCTTGCAATAAAATACAAACCAATACTATGATACCATACTTATTCATTTTTCTCTTTTAAAAATCAGTAACAACTATAGCATCTTTTAAAATTGCAGGAGTCTCTTCCTTTTTTGTTAACTTAGACCCATTCCATGTATACGGCGTAGTAATGAATTTTACATTGTTCTGAGCCAATGCATCATCAAGCGTTATGATGTTTTTAGTAATGGTCGTCTTCAATAAAATAGTACTCTTAACACCTTGCATATCTGAAGGAAAAATAAATGACTCGGTCTTTAAATACGATGTATCGGCATAGTCGATTAAGTTGGCAACTTTAATAAACCGCCCGTTATTCCAAAAAATGTAGCTCTTTCCTACTTGATAACCTGTTTCTGAATCGGCTAAATCGATTGTAATCACATCTTCTACATTGAACAAACCAAAGCTGCCATGATTTTCAATATGTACAGGAATAGCAGAAAGGCTATCTAAAACCAGCTTATCTAATTGTACTCCATTTTTAAAAGCACGTAGTTGATATTTTATTTCTGTAATAGCAGATGCATTCTTGGAACTACTTTCATATCCGTAAACAAACTTTACCTGGTTGTCAGCTATGCTTCCGAAGGATTTTTGAGCAATCATTCCTCCCCAAACCCATCCGGCTTGGTCTCCTGTAGTTACTCGGTACCAGTGGCTTTTTATACCATCTATTTCTTTGGCATACAAACTCTTTTCCCAAAGCACCATTTTAGTGCCAATGTCAAGAAGGGTTATCTTTTCACTCCTAACGGATGGCTTTTCGCGAAGAAAAACTTTATGCGCCAAAAGATATTCATAGGTTAGTTCTTCTACGGGAATCTCCTTGTCCATAATTTCAAATTCTACTTGCTCGGTTTGAGCGAATACGTTCACCATTGCAAATAAGCAAAAGAATAAGGCACTTTTCTTTAAATTTCTCATAATTCTAAATTTTAAGGGTTATTAATAATTAATTGCTGTGATAGCGTCTTCAGTATCAAAGTAATCATCGTTCCAAGCAATGCTGCGAAGCACTGTAATGTCTTTGATCGTATATGTTTCTGTGTATTGTAATGCAGCTCTTAGAATTGTTCCTTCCTTGCCAAATGACTGATTAGGAAAAATGTAATGTATGTCTGAAATAGGATCATACGCAAATTCGTTTTTGATACTTGGCAAGGCGATAAAATCATTATCGTTTGTTACCAAATAATAGTACTCTTCTGTACTTGAGCAGCAAGTGGAGTATTCTAGGGTTACTTTAAGTATTTCAGAAATGTTTTCTAATTCTGGACTCGTCAAAACTGAGATGCGTATTTCATCCAATAAACCAAAATCTACAATGGTTAATGTAGCCAAATGACGTTCTGGATTATCGCTCACAATTATATCTATCGCCCACGTGTCTTCCTCCTCTTGACCAATGGTTCTTTGGTTAGTTACATTGTACTTATCAGTTAATTGAAATTCTTGTGCGTTGGTAACACAAACACCTAATAAAAAGGCAAATAAGATTAAATTTTTCATGATATTTATTTTAGTTGTTTTGTTTCTATACTCCTAAATTACTGTAGACATAGTGTATTGAAGGTGCTGTTCTAGTATTCGTAGACCCTCATCTAGAATTCGTTGAATGTGCCGTATTTCCTTACATAAAAGCGTGCCCTATAGAAATACTCAGCAAAAGAAAAACCTGCAAGATTTTACATTCTTACAGGTCTTCTTCTCGCTACCGAGAACCAACTATCTAAAAAAACTAACTCACTATTTTTTCAAGGTCAAGGTCATTTCTTTCTGGACTGATTTCATTGAGATTTCAGCAAATTCTAATCTTATCTTTTCTTCAGAAATCCATTTTCCATTTTCCATTTTTTCAACGGTAACAACTTTACCTTGAGCATTAAATTTTACGCGTAGGCTTTCATACTTTTCTAGGTACATTGACACTAATTCCGAATACATCACTTTAAACTCCATCGTTACTTGTCTTTTATCTTTTTTCTCTATTTCGTCCTCAAAAGTTATCGTAAAAGTACGTTTGAATTTGCTGCTTTCTTTTACTTCTGCTTCTGCCCCAATTGCTGAATTATTTACATTATTTGGCATTGGTAACGGTTGTTTAACTTGAGTCAATGTTCCGTCTTCGTTGACTACTGCTTCATCTACAGCAACAAATGAGGTATAATTGGTAACCAAATTGTACTTAAGTCCTAAATCCACAACCTCAGTTTTTACATCTTCATTGAACAACTTATTATAATCATCTAACTCCCCTATTTTCTTACGTGCCCACAAGTAGCGTAATGCTTTGTTCGATTTGCTTAAATGACCGTCAGACACATTGTATACTTCTCTAAACCGCTTCTTACCTTGATACCCAGTAACAATAATCTTCCCTTCTGCTTTACCGCTATATTTTCCGTGAATTATTACTGGTCTTGCTGCAAAAACATCTGGTATACTTTTTTGGGCTAAGTCATACATATCAAATCCTTTAGATTTAATTTTAACTCGTGTCAGTAATGGTGTGGCTATATATTTAGCAAAGTCTTTTGCAACTTCTTGTGCTTCCTCAGAAGTAGTAGCAATAAAAGATTCGCTATTTGACACCTTAGCCATACCTTCTATTAAATATCTATTTACGCTAGATCCTATGCCAAAAGTGAAGACATTTGCCTGGTCAAGGTTATTGCCTATAAGCTCGAAAGCTTCTTTTTCAACGCTTACATATCCGTCGGTTATAATCACCATAGAACGGGCTACATTTATATCTTTCCTTGGTTGTTTGTATGCTTCATTTAGCGCGCTTAATAATTGGGTTCCACCACCACCTTGACCTTCTGATAAAAAGCGAATTGCAGCTTCAATATTATGCTCATTAATCTCAACCGATGTAGTATTAAAAATTGTTGAACTCGATGCGAATAATTGAACGTTGAACGTATCGGTCATTCGTAATCCACATAAAAGATTACGCATTAATTCTCTTGACACCTCTAACGGATACCCATTCATAGATCCCGATACATCAATAATAAATAGATACTCACGTGCCGGAATATCATCTATAACTACATTCTTGTTAGGTTCCATTTGATAGGTGAAGAAATTTTCAACCTCACCTTCATATAGTAGCAATCCCGATTGTATTTGGTTGCCACGTAGATTATAATTTAAAATAAAATCTCTGTTCGATGGATTTTTATTTTCCTCGGATATGAATACCTCAGCAGTCTTTGCGTTTGGATAATTAACTTTCACATCATGACTAGAACTATTGATATTCTGTATAATCATTCCCGCATTTAACGTAACCGTCATATCAAAATCAAAACTGTCTGAAATTCCCTTAGCCGTATATGGCATATTGAAGCTTTCCTCATTTTCAGAGCTCTCACCCGTAAATCGAGGTCCAACTACCGCTGGTGCAACAAATTGATATTCGCCATTTACAGGAACCAATAGTTCTGTATAATAAATAGCAATTGAAATCTCATCGCCTGGCATAATATTACCCACATTCATTTGAAATACATTAGGTCTGTTCTGGTCTAATTTTACAGCACGTTTACCTTCATCTATTGCTTTCTCATATACTTTTTGAGCTTCTTGTTTTTCAAATATTTTAGCATTTACAATTCGGTTGCCGATAGTCATTTGCATTTTATGCACTGCTGCTTGTGTAGAAAGCGGAAAGACATATTTAGCTTCAATTGGTTGAGTTCCATTATTCCGATATACTTGTGTAACCCGAACATGGGCAATAGTACCCGATATTTCAACATCTGTCTTTGAAGATTTTAAAGGGATAATGGCATCTTCTGTAGATACCAATAAATATGGGCTATTATCGTCCTGAGAAAAACCTGTGAAAATGGTGGAACACAGTAAAAAGGTGTAAAGTAGTTTCATGATTGTAGTTTTAGATTATTATTTCTGATTCAAATCTAACTGTGAACAATCAAGAATTATGGAGGCTTTTAGTATTCGTTGGGTATCAACTAGAATTCGTAGGTTCCAGCAAATCCAATTAGAGAATATTTAGTTTACATCATTTAAAGCTTGATGTAGATTTACTTTTATTGAAATGCAAAAAGGAGGTTATCTGCTACAATTTGGAATAAAAAAAATTGGATTCTATCTCATCAAGAAAAAGGTTGAACCCAATTTATAATATCAATAAACTTTCTATTTGTAAAAATCCAATTCAGCAATGGCTGCCGAATCATTTGATCCTGCAATTTCCAAAGCCATTAACTTAATATACCGGGTTGAAAATGAATTTTTAAACTTATGCGTTCTTGGTGTTGGATCATTAATTAGATTACCAAACTCAAAATTTTCTATTGCGTTCCAATTAACTCCGTCTTTACTACTGTAAATAATTCCTTTTTGAATCATACCTGTAGAAACAGTCGTTGGTGGTGTATACTTGAAAGCACTAATATTAGTCTCTTTCCCTAAATCTAAAGTAATATAATGGTCTATAGAACTGTTTTCTTTAGATTGCCAAAATGTATTCTTATCCTCATCAATTAGCATATCGCTATTATGTTCTTTAATAGCACTATTGGTATCAACTACTTTCCAGTTGTTTTTAAGTAAGCCAAAATTATGTTCAGACATACTGCCTACTTCTCCGTTCATAACCGCTATTGCCTTAAGTGTACCATTTGCAAATGCAAACGGCTCCTTAAATTCGGTAGAATTTTCAGTTGGCAACTCACCGTCTGTGGTATATACTATTTTCATACCCTTAGTAAGATTACTACTTGCATTTTCTCCATGAGGATTCCATTTAAAATCAGCCATTTTAGGAGCTATATCAACTAATCCCAACGTTGATCTATGCATCTCTAAAACTGGCGGTCTACTTTTATAGTAATGCGCAGATACATTTTGTAGTACGGGAATAGCCCTATAATCTAAAATGCGCAATCGAAATTTATTTGTTGCTACTTCTGGAAACCTAAGTATTCTTTTATACCCAATATTCGTGCTTGTAACCAACTCTTGCCATACACCGTTGACCCAGGCATCTAATGCATGAATAGATACTCGTTCGCCATGTTTTTTAACCTCTTCTTGAATTACAAATCTATTGACCTTAACCTCTTTTGGTAGTTTAAACTCAAGTATTAATTTATCATCATCTAAAACCAAAAAAGTATCCTCGTTGGTATCCAATAATTCTACAGGACCTTCGGCATTTTCCAATAAGTCAATACCATAGGTTTCCTTAATACGCTTACCTGTTTCTTGTAAAACTTTGACATCTTTCTCTGAGAACCTTCCTTCTCTATTTGGTGGAATGTTCAATAAGAAAATAGAATTACCACCAACAGACCTTTCGTAGATATCGAAAACATCATCTGTGTTTCTTACCTGCTGTTCATTATCATTTCTATAAAACCAACCCTCCCTTATAGAAGTGTTTGTTTCTGCAGGTTGGTAATGTAAATACTTCGCTTCCATTAGTTTATCTATACTACCCACATCTTCACCTGTAATATCAGCGAATAAATTCATTGTTCTTGGGTCTTCGGCATATGGTATTACATTCCACTCCGTATCTCTAGTAGCTCCGGCTTCATTACCGCACCATCGCGTGCCTTCTTTACCAAAGACTACCGCATTAGGTGCCAGTGCTGTAATTAGTTGCTTCCAGTCTCTGTATTTGTACTGCTGCCCGCCTTTTCTCTTTGGGTGAGCACCATCAAACCAAACTTCGTCAATGGGTCCATATTCCGTAAGTAATTCAAATAACTGATTTAAAAAATACTCGTTATAGTCATCGACTTCAAATTCAAACTTCGTTTTATTTTCAAATGGACGTCCTTCAATTTCTCTGGGAATTGTGCGCTTAGTATATGGACTTAAATTACCATATAAACCGTCTTTACTTTCTATTTGAAATAAATCTGCAGGCGAAAGATAGACTCCTAGTTTTATACCAAACTTTTTACAAGAAAGAGACAGTTCTTTTAAAATATCTCCTATACCATTTTTAAAAGGTGAAGACATAACCCCATGTTTCGTATACCTACTTTGCCATAACACAAAACCATCGTGATGTTTTGCTGTTATAATAACCTTTTTCATACCGGCATCTTTCATTGCTCTGCACCACTGGTCGGTATCTAAATTTTCAAGATTAAAAACCGCAGGATCTTCCATACCGTTTCCCCATTCTAGTTTTGTAAATGAATTAGGTCCAAAATGTACGAAAGCTATAAATTCATCTTTTAAAGCATTCATTTGATTTTCTGAAGGAATTACATGCGCCGCTTTTAAGGTTACAGAATCCCTAGAATCATCAGCATCAAGTAAAATAGTGTTGGCTGTTTGCAACGATAGACCTTGTTTTGGAATTTTTGTACATGAAGAAAAAATCAGTACAATAAAGGTAATTTGTAAAACAGTAATTGAACTCTTTACAATTGATATGGTCATTATAATAGTATTTGGTTTCTATTGGTTGATATTAAGAAAATCGAATAACTTCAAATCTAATTTTTTATTAGTAGAAATGCTTATTGCAAGCTCTCTTTAATTTCCCTTTATTTTCTCCTCTTATTCTCATATTTAATAAGAATAGAAAGTAGTTCTACCATAACTGACCAATATCATTTTAAATCAATTTTTTCGCACATATATTTAATTGAATATTAAATAGTATTGGTTATGAGAAGAAATTTGGATAAAAAGGAATGTATAGCACTCCTTGAACAGAACTACATAGGTCGACTAGCGTATATATCAGGAGAATCTCCACATATTGTTCCCATTACTTATTTCTACGATTCTGAGAGCAATACTATTACCAGTTATTCTTCTGAAGGTCATAAAATTCAGGAGATGAGAAAAAATACAGCCGTTTGTTTAGCCATCGACGAGATAGCTTCTATCTCTAATTGGAAATCGGCACTCGTACATGGTACTTTTAAAGAACTCGCACGTATTGATGCAAAACATATGCTACATCTGTTTTCTGAGGGAGTGAAAAAAGTAATTCGCAACAATTATGGTGAACACCCAAAATACATAAGTGAGTTTTCCGCTAAAATAGATGCTGAAGATGCACCCATTGTATTTCGTATCAATATCTCTGAAATAACCGGAAAGCTTCGAAAAAATGATTATTAGTATGTAGTCCAGAAATAAAAATCACTTCAACAATGAAAATGCTCTCATTAATTAATGAGAGCATTTTAACTATAATTTAATTACTATCAATTAAGAAACGTTTTTCAATACTTTTTTTCAAAATTTTACGTGCTTTTTGTAAATCTTTCTCCACTTCACTAAGCGTGGCATCTCTAATATTTGCAATCTCATTTAAAGTGAAGCCCTCATTTGCGAAAAGCTGAAAAACAGTTCTCATGCCTAAATCCATCTTATCAAGAACCATCTGTACATGTCGGGCAATACGATCTTTATTTAAAGAAGCATCCAATTTTTCTACAAGTTCTTTTTCTTCATCAGTAATAAAAACATGTTCAAGTATATAGTTATCCGTATTTAAAGATTTATCATCCATTTCTTCAAGCATTACAAAATCCCCATCACCGTCTCTGCTATATTTCTCTTCCATAGCATCCCATTCTGGTTTAGAATAAGTGTCTATATTATCAAAGAACACATGGTCAAACTCCTCCTCTACTAAACTGTCTTCAAGTAGCTGGTCTACTTTTTTAAACAGAAAACCATGAAGTTCACTTTCATCATTTATGGTTGCTATGTTATCATAGACTTCAATGAATAATTGATCCGTGAAATCATTCGGGTTAAACATACCTTTATTCAATTTTCCGTTGGATACCGCACTATTTAATCGTTTAGCTACATACCTATATATTTTTGGAAGAATTTTTAAAAGCTCTTTATTAAACGACTCTTGATTATTCTCACTTTTAAATGATACCAACCTTGAATACGTTTCTTTCATTATTACTCGAATATCATTTATCTCTCTTTCCATAATTATAAACTTAAAGGATTTATTCTGGTATAAAAATGCAACCTTATTCGTGCAATTCATATGATAAATGTCAGTATACTGAAGTAGGTTTTAGTCTAATTTAGTATTAATTACTGGTTATTTTAAACCTATATATACTACATTAACAACTGATTATGAATAGCCTTACAGATTTCGGGATTTCTGGTCTTACCGATATAGATGTTTGTACTTCACGAGAAAAACATGGATCAAATATCTTTAATTACAAAAAAGAAAATAGTTTTTTAGATGCCCTTAAAAGTATAGCTAAAGAGCCTATGGTTCTTTTATTATTAGTTGCCTCATCTATATATTTCATAACCGGTAACTGGGGAGATGGCATTTTTTTATCTTCTGCCATTATTCTTGTCGCATCTATATCACTATATCAAGATTCGAGAAGCAGAAAAGCATTAGAAAATCTAAAAAGTCTAACACATCCTAAAAGTAAGGTGATACGTAACGGTGAAATTCTTGAAATTGATAGTCAAGACATTGTCGTTGGTGACTATCTTATGGTAGAAGAAGGTACCACCGTCTCTGCCGATGGAACTATTGTACACTCAAATGATTTCTCGGTTAATGAATCTATTATAACAGGAGAATCGCTTTCCGTTTACAAAGACTCTACTAGTTCAGATAATACAATCTTTACAGGAAGTACGGTAGCTAGCGGATTAGCCATTGCCCAAATTACCGCAATTGGAAATTTAACAAAACTCGGAAAAATAGGAAAAAGCCTTGAAGACATAACCGAAGAAAAAACTCCCTTAGAATTAAAAATTTTCAATTTTGTTAAATTAATGTCTATTTGGGGAGGAGCCATATTCCTATTGGTATGGATTATAAACTATTTGCGTTCAGGAGTAATCCTAGACAGTCTATTACAGGCACTTACCTTGGCCATGAGTATTCTACCTGAAGAAATTCCTGTAGCATTTACCACTTTTATGGCTTTAGGTGCGTGGCGACTTATGAAAATGGGCATTGTTGTAAAGCAAATGAAAACGGTAGAAACATTAGGTAGTGCAACTGTTATTTGCACTGATAAAACCGGTACCATAACTCAAAACAAAATGGCCTTGGCCAAACTTTTTACCTTAGAAACAGGACAAGTAATAAATGTAGTAGAAAATCTAGAAACAAAAGAAAAGGATTTAATTACTATGGCAATGTGGGCCAGTGAACCCATTCCTTTTGACCCAATGGAAATTGCTTTACATAATGCCTATGGCAAATTATCACTTAAAGATGAGCGGCCAAATTATAAGATGGTTCATGAATACCCATTAGGTGGTAAACCGCCTATGATGACGCATCTATTTGAAAATTCAATGGGCAACCTAATCGTAGCCGCCAAGGGAGCTCCTGAAGCAATAATTGCAGTATCTGACCTAACTCCTTCAGAAATAGAAATCCTGCAAGAGACTATTTTAAATTTAGCAAAAGAAGGTTATAGATTATTAGCGGTGGGCAAAGGCATTTTTACCGGAAAAGAATACCCCAAACAACAACAAGATTTTAAATTTGATTTTAAAGGTATCGTTGCCTTTTACGACCCACCAAAAGAAAACATCTCTCAAGTACTTAAAGATTTTGAAAGTGCGGGTATTCAGGTAAAATTGGTTACAGGAGACAATGCCAATACAGCTATGGCCATTGCAAAACAAATTAATTTTAAAGGCTATGAAAAATCTATGTCTGGTGATGAGTTAATGGAATTAACCGATGCCGAATTACAAGAAAAGGTAAATGACATCAATGTGTTTTCAAGAATGTTTCCTGATGCGAAACTAAGAATCGTAAATGCACTAAAGAAAAATAATGAAGTAGTCGCGATGACTGGTGATGGAGTTAATGACGGACCAGCCTTAAAAGCTTCTCATATCGGCATTGCCATGGGGAAAAAAGGAACCGAAATTGCAAAACAAGCAGCATCTTTAATTTTAATAGATGATGACCTCTCTAAAATGGTCGATGCTATTGCTATGGGTAGAAAAATCTACACCAATTTAAAAAAGGCAATACAGTATATTATTTCTATTCATATTCCTATAATACTTACCGTGTTTATACCATTAGCTCTACGTTGGGTTTATCCGAATATATTCTCGCCTTCTCATGTCATAATACTTGAATTGATTATGGGGCCAACATGTTCTATAATTTTTGAAAATGAGCCTATGGAAAAGAATTTGATGTTTAAAAAACCTAGACCTTTTTCCACCACATTTTTCAACTACAAAGAACTAGCAACAAGCGTAGTACAAGGACTCGCTATAACTTTAGGGGCACTTACGGTATATCAATATTCAGTTGCAGTTGGTTTCTCAGAAAGTATCACAAGAACAATGGTGTTTATGGTTCTAATTTTTGCAAATATCTTTTTAACCTTAATCAATCGTTCTTTTTATTATTCCATTTTCACGACAATGAAATACAAGAATCCTTTGGTTCCCTTAATTATTGGCATTACCATAGTTCTTGTGCTATCATTACTTTACATACCTGCACTAACCAACTTCTTCGAATTTGAACATTTATCGATTACCCAATTAGGTATATCAATTTTAGCTGGTGCTTCTTCTGTATTGTGGTATGAATTAGTTAAGTGGGGAAAACGAATAAAAAATAAATCTTAATCAAAGTTTTTCACCGTAGGCCAAATCACCAGCATCACCGATACCTGGTAAAATATAACCCCGTGAATTTAATTCAGGATCAATGGCGGCAATCCATAAATGGGTATTTTCTGGAAAGATATTCTCTATATATTCAATGCCTTGTTGCGCCCCAATCACTGAAATAATATGAATTTCTGAAGGAGATCCATGATCTTTCAATGCCAATAGCACATTTTCTAAAGTTCTACCGGTTGCAAGCATTGGATCTGTTAGTATTAAAACCTTACCCTCTAAAGAAGGTGCTGCAAAATATTTTACTATTACTTCAAAATTATCTTCATTTCCTTCGTGTTTACGAAAAGCAGAAATAAAGCCATTTTCGGCGGTATCAAAATAATTTAAAAGTCCTTGATGCAGTGGTAAACCAGCCCTTAGAATTGAACATATGACCAAATGATCCTGGTTTAAATTCATTTCTTTAGTACCTAATGGGGTATCTATCACTATTGGACTATATCCTAATTCTTTACTGAATTCATACCCAAGAACTTCCCCTATCCGTTCAATATTTCGTCGAAAACGCATAGCATCTTTTTGAACTTGCGAATTACGAATTTCTGAAATAAACTGATTAAGAACCGAATTTTCCTCCCCTAAATTATGGATGATCATGAATGTTGATTTTATTTGTAAGGTACTGCTTTCATAAATAAAACATGAACAAATCAATGCTAACACTGATATGTTCATGTTTTAAATCAACTGCTGTTTTTTGTATTCAATGACTATGCATTTAGCATGCCACCGTCTATTAGATGTGTACAACCAGTTATATATTTACTTTCATCTGAAGCTAAAAATAAGGCCATTTCACCAACCTCTTTTGAAGTAGCGTAGCGCCCAAAAGGTACTGTTGAAGTAAAACCATCTTTAACGGCATCTGGACTTTCGGGAGACATATCGCTTTCTATTCTACGCATCATATCATTATCTACCGGTCCAGGGTGTATTGTATTCACGCGTATTTTTCTAGTTGCATTTTCGGCAGCAGCAACTTTCATAACACCTACTACTGCATGTTTAGTGGCAACATATGCACCCAAACCTACAAATCCTTTAAGACCAGCAACTGAGGATGTGATTATGACGCTACCACCTTCTTCCATTTTAGGGATTATGTATTGACAACCTAGCCAAACGCCTTTAAGATTTACTGACACCACCTTGTCAAAAATGTCTTCAGGATATGCCTCAATAGAACTAGAAACACCTTCAATACCTGCATTAGCAAAGAATATATCTATTTTTCCAAAGGTTTTTAAAGAATGGTTCAAATACTTGATCGTATCTTCTTTTTTAGAAACATCTGCTTGAAAGTAAGAGACATTTTTATTATTTAGTTGTTCACGTGCTTTTTCTATTGCATCCTTATTATTATCAACCAAAACTACCTTAGCGCCTTGCTCTAAAAATAGATTTGCTGTAGCTAAACCTATACCACCTGTGCCACCGGTAATTACCGCTACCTTATTTTTTAATCGTCCCATCTTTTTATTTTTTCACTATTAAACTCTTAATTGTCCATCCGTTATCGGGAGTGTGCAGTGCAACAAGTCCGGTGCTTATAAGCTTGGCATTGATAGTAGGTGTTGTATATCTTCTTATAGTCATTAAAATATGATCCCTGTTTTCAAAATAATCAGTTATTTCCCCAGATGCGCTAACCTTCACATCAAAGAATTTATATTCATAAATCTCTAATTTAAATTCGTTTTCACCCTTAACAGTCTTATCTAATAACACACCTGTGGTATATCCATCCTTAAAAGGATATATATTTAAAAACTGCGGCTTAATTACAACTGCACCAGTTTTATCAATAAAACCAAATACAGGTACACCATCTTCTACGGTTTGCTTAATAAGGCATAAGCCTTCATTGAACATGGGGAATTGTACACCTAATACATCTTTTTTAGTTACGTCAACTTTTGGGTTAGTGTAAATGTCATCTCTAAATTCAATTACCAGTTTGCCTTCTTCGTTAATGAAACCCCATTGTTGACCTTTGCGTACCGCTGCCAAGCCTTCACTAAAAGGAGCTATTTCATCAATATTTTGTAAAACTTGTGCCGATAAGGGTAGCGCCACCAATATGGTGAATACCCATAGAATTATACTTTTTTTCATAATTTCTATATTTTAATTGTTCAAGCAATGTAGTATGCTATTAATATAATTACTATGACGAATATCAGTCTTCGAGATTGAATGAAGATTGATTACATTAGTTTATCTAAATAAGATTTCAATTTTTGAAAGGAGTATCAACTCTGCCTTATTTTTACCTGCATAGGCATTTGCCATTGCTGTGGCTGTATCTAAAGTCAACCTTTTTATATCAGGTGTAAACATCTTTACATGTTCCTTATAGAACTCTTTAAATTGTTTAAAACAATCTTTAGCTTCTTTTTCATATTCTAAACACCAGTCAAAAATAGTTTCAATCCTAAAGGCTGCATCTGAACCATATTCATCTTCAATAGCATCAATATCTAACCAATAACTACGAATGTATGACCGTAAATGATCAACCTCTTTTATATGCACCGTACCATCAATACTTGCCATGGTATAGAACAACTTTCCTAAATTCTCATAAAGCTCAATACCAAATTTTTGTGAGTTTACCATATCTTAAAAATTGAAATTAATAGTTAGAAAAAATACTTTTATAATACCAACTTTACTATGATAATTATCAGTTAAGGATTATATTTAAACATGAACGTTTTTGAAAAAAACAGTAATATTTTCAATCTACTGTCAGAAGGAATTTCTGAAGGGATTATTTTAGTAAATACCAAACAAGAAATTGTAGCGACTAATTCTTCTGCCGAGGAAATGTTCGGTTATGATAAAGAAGAACTTATAGGAAAATCACTTGACTGTATAATTCCCAAACGATATCACCATAAACACGAAGGGCACTTTTCTAGTTTTATGGAGAAAAGTGAAAAAAGAAAAATGGGTAATGGTCGCGATTTAAGTGGCCTTAGAAAGAATGGGCAAGAATTTCCTGTTGAGGCTGGTTTAAACCCATTTGCTCTCTATGGTAATACCTATGTAATGGCATTAGTAACAGATATTACTGAACGTAAAAACTACACTCAAAATCTTGAACAAACTGTTCAAGAGCGTACAAAACAATTGACCGATGCGCTCGAAAAAGAAAAAGAGCTAAATGAACTTAAAACTCGATTTTTGTCGTTGGTTTCGCATGAATTCAAAACACCTTTGAGTAGTATTCTAACCTCAGTAACCTTATTCTCAAAATATAAGGAAACAAAGCAACAAGAAAAACGTGACAAGCATGTTAATATAATAAAATCTAAAGTAAAGCAGTTAGATGCGATTCTCAACGACTTTCTTTCTGTTGAACGTCTAGAATCGGGTAAGGTCAATTATTCTATTGAAGAATTTCCGTTAAGCAGATTAGTTAATGAAGTTGTTTATGATGCCAATATGCTATTAAAAACTGGACAAAATATTCGTTATCCAGACAATATAGATGAGGTGCTTATTACCTTTGATGAAAAAACCTTAGCCTTGGCACTTTCCAATTTATTGCATAATGCCATTAAATACTCTCCAGAAGACTCTACAATCAAAATACTTTTTACAAATGAAAAAGAATTCTTTGTCTTAGAAGTTATAGATCAAGGAATAGGAATACCAGAAGAACAGCAGAAGTATATTTTTGATCGCTATTTTAGGGCTGAAAATGCATTGTTAAATCAAGGAACTGGTATTGGTCTTAATATTTCTAAACAACACCTTGAAAATTTAGATACAACACTCACTTTTGAAAGCCAAGAAAATATCGGTTCTACCTTTACTATACATATACCTAAAAATATTAAAAGCAATACCTAATGAAAACCATTTTATTAATAGAAGACGATAATATATTAAGGGAAAACACCGCAGAACTTTTAGAACTATCTGGTTATCAAATTTTTACTGCAGCAAATGGCAAAATTGGAATTGTTAGCGCAAAAGAAAAACTACCTGATTTAATTGTTTGTGATATTATGATGCCTGAAGTTGATGGCTTTGGTGTTTTAGAGTCCCTTTCAAGCCATGAAAGTACACAACATATTCCCTTTATTTTTCTTTCAGCGATTACAGAACATAAATCTATTCGAAAAGGAATGGATCTTGGTGCAGATGATTATCTAACCAAACCTTTTGAAGAAGAAGAATTAATAAGTGCCATTGAAAGCCGAATGGCTAAGGCAAAATTACTTCACGACATTAATACCAATAAACAAGAACAAGTTGAAGACCCTGATGAAATTGGAAATCTTAATCAACTCAAAAATTATTTTGATGATAATGGTGAGGTAATTATCATAAATGAAGGAGATACCATTTATCAAGAAGGTGTGCGTTCAACCAATGTTTATCTTATTTTAAAAGGTGTCGTAAAATGCCATTCCATGGATCAGGATGGTAAAGAACTTATCACCTCTTTATATCATGCCGATGATTTTTTAGGTTTTACCTCATTAATGAATAATGTTGTGAATCAAGAAACTGCTACTGCTTTAGAACCCGTAGAACTAGCGTCTGTGACTAAAGAGCAATTACACCAAATTGTTTCTGAAAACCATACAATCCCATTAGAGTTAATGGCTCTTTTATCTGATAATATTTCAGACATTAAACATCAACTCTTACAAATGGCATATAGTTCAGTTCGCAAAAAAACCGCACAAACCTTATTGCAATTTGCCGAAATCATGAATAATGACACCTCTGAGCCTATTAGAATTTCCCGGGCCGATCTAGCCAGTGTTGCAGGTATAGCTACTGAAAGTTTAATTAGAACACTTTCTGGTTTTAAAAAGGAAGGGCTTATTGAAATTGAAGGTAGAAACATACGTATAAAAGAACTAAAGGTTCTTAAATATGTCACCTAATATGTTCTTGTATTTCTTATTTTAAATACACTGCATGATAAATATCATAGGTTTTCTTTATGCACTCAAATACTTTTAGAGTGCAAAAAGAAACTATGAAACATATTCTGATTCCAACCGATTTTTCAAGTAATGCAGATCATGCTATATCGTACGCTCTAAATCTTTTTAAATGTGAGCGCACCAATTTTTATTTTATTCATGCTTATGCAGATGAAGTATATGGTCATTTTTACAATGTAGATAGTGATTCTTTTGATGACGAAAAACAAGCCATTGAAAAAAGTTCTGAAAATGAATTAAGCAAGCTTGTAAAGGAAATTAAAGAGCGAACCCAAAATCCACTGCATCATTACGAAGCAATCGCTTCATTTGAATCTTTGGTAGATGCTGTCAATAATTTTGTGAACATCAAAAATATTGACCTCATGGTTATGGGTACAAAAGGTAATACCGCCAGCTCTAGCATAACCTTCGGCAGTAATACAGTTCAAGTATTTAAATATGTAAAATGTCCGGTTTTAGCAATTCCAGATGGGTATTCATTTAATCAACCTAAAAAAATTCTTTTTCCTAGTGCTTATATGTTGCCTTATAAACGAAGAGAATTAAAACTATTAAATACTTTGGCGGCAGAATTTAAAGCACAAGTATTTAGTTTATATATTTCTGATTTTGAAGATTTAAGTCTTAGACAATTAGATAATAAAAAGTTTTTAGAAGAATCACTACCAAACGCAAGGTTATCTTTTGTAATAACCGCTTTAGAAAACAGAGCTAAAGCAATTATGACCTTCATTAAAGAGAATGATATAGATCTCTTAGTCATGGTTAATTCTCGACATTCATTTTTAGAGGATATGCTTTACCGTTCTACAATTGATAAAATTGGGCTCACACCTACTGTTCCATTTTTAGTGATGCAAAATCTACCTAGGTAATCTTAAAAAAAAAATCAAATGAAGAAGATAGTATTAACAACAGATTTTTCAGAAAATGCCTGGAATGCAATTTTTACAGCTTTAAAAATATATGCAGATGTAGATTGTCATTTTTACCTTTTGCATGCTTATGAGCCATCTACATTAAACTTATTAGGAATTAAAAGCCAACAACGATTAGGAGTAATTTATGATTCACTTTCAAAGCATTCTGAACAAGAATTAGAAGAAATGTTCAAATATTTTGAGATTAACCATAAAAACCCAAAACATAAATTTACCACGGTATCTAAATCTGAGACTTTAGAGGAGGCAGTTAAGGATATAGTTAGCCAGAATGATGTTGATGTATTAATGATGGGTACACAAGGGGCCACCGGGGCTAAAGAGGTATTCTTAGGAAGTAATACTGTTAAAGTATTAAAGACAATAAAAAACATTCCAGTTTTTGCCATACCAGGTGGTTTCAATTTTCAAAAACTACATACAATAATTTTCGCTACAGATTTTACTAAATCATTCAATAAGAATGAGTTAAATCAAATAATCGAACTCGCCATTCTATGGAAAGCTCAAATTGAAATTGCTCATGTGGCCATAGAATTTAATTTGAACGACACCCAAAATACAAATAAGGCTATACTAAAGGAAAGATTCGCAGGGTTAGATTATCAATTTAAAAATTTACCATTTGCAATCAATATATCTCATAGTATTGATGCGTATGTTGGTAATAAAAATTCTTGTATTCTAAGTATTATTCGTCATCAACATACCTTCTGGGAAAAAATTATAGGAGAACCTGTAATTAAAAAAATAGCCTTTCATTCTAATATTCCAGTACTCTTTTTACCTCAATAAATTTTAAACTCTTATTCTATTAATAATAAACATCACAATGAAAAATATATTAATCCCTACTGATTTTTCAGAAAACGCATGGAATGCTTTACTTTATGGAATTTCGTTTTTCAAAAAAACACATTGTACCTTTCATATTGTTCATGTAAATTCTGTAAACACTAATTCAAGTGGAGAAACTGCTATGTTTCTTTCGCCAGAGATTTTAGAGGAAAGTATATTAGTAGAAAGCAAAGTGAAGCTTCATAAATTAATGAGCAAAATAGAGCACTTACCGTTAAATATAAAACATGAGTTTAAGCCTCTTGCACTCTATGGTTTTTTAACCGACCATATAAAATCGCAAGTCAAAGAAAAGCAAATTGACCTGATTATTATGGGCACAAAAGGATCTACTGGTTTAAAATCAGTCTCTATTGGTAGTAACACCGGTGATGTTATAACAAAAGTACCCTGTACAGTTTTAGCTGTACCTGAACACGCAGTTTATTCTAGCATTAAGGAAATAGGCTTGCCCACAGATCTTCAATTAAAGTATGACCATAAAATATTAGAAATTTTAAAAGATATTTTATTGCTTAAAAAATCTGCATTACGATTACTTTATGTATCGCTCAAAAATGAAAAATTGAGCCCTATTCAAGAAAAGAACAAATCAATTTTAATGGAACATTATAAAGATATTGATTGTTCATTTCACATAGTTACCGGAAAGAAAATTGATGAATCTATTCAGTGTTTTACTGAGAGCAGAAATCTTGACATGTTGGTTATGGTTGCTAAAAATCTTAATTTTTTAGAACGCATACTATTTAGACCTACAGTAGAGAAAATAAGCTATCATACTAAAGTACCCTTTCTCGTTATTCACGAGTCTTAAAATGATTTCAGCCTAAATTAATTTGATTTACTATTTATCTAAATTTAGGCGAATTCTAAAATAGCTTTTTTGATATCGTCTTTTTGAATCATGCCAGATTGTCGCCATAATGGTTCGCCATTTTTAAATATCAATAGCGTAGGCAAACTTTTAATCTTATATCTGCGAGTGAGCTTTTTTTTGGCTTCCACATCTATTTCTACCACATTTAAACTATCACCCATTTCCTCTTCAATTTGTTCAAGAATTGGCGTCATTAATTTGCATGGGGTACACCAATTTGCATAAAAATGGACTAATGAAGGTATTTCTGAATTTATATTTTTTTTGAAACTCTTTTTCATAACTTACTTTTTGTTGATTAATAATAAGGAATTTTTTAAGCTGCGAACCTGACGAATATCATACCATAATTCATCCACTGTACTTAATTTCAATTCATTAAATAAGAAAACTATGACACGTATTTTATTACCTACAGATTTTTCTAAAAACTCATTAACTGCAATTCGTTACGCACTAACTCTATATAAAGATATAAAATGCAAGTTCTATTTATTGAATAGCTATATGCCGCCTGTTTACCATACAGAGTACCTCATGGGCAGCCCTGCACAAATAGGTCTTGGAGACATCGTTAAAGAAAATTCAATGGATAATCTTGATAATTTAAAGAAGAAATTAGAAAAAGATTTTGAAAATCCTTTGCACACTTTTATCACCCACTCTGCTTTAAACGTTCTTTCTAGTGAAGTTACCAGAACTGTTGAAGCAGAAGATATCAATATGGTAATTATGGGCACACAAGGCGCAACTGGTGCGAAAGAAATATTATTTGGCACCAATACCGTACATGTGATAAAAAATTCTAAATGCCCTGTTTTGGCAATTCCTTCTGGTTTTGAATATGAAGCGCCAGAACAGATACTTTTTCCGAACGACTTTGAAGTTGAGTTAAACAAAGGTAGTTTGTCACAACTATTGAAAATTGTGAATACCCATGTATCACAAGTAAATATTATTCATGTTTTTTCCGGTGAAGACCTTAACCCCATTCAACTAAAAAATAAATCAAAGCTTGAAAAAGTGTTGTCGAAAAACGCCTCGTTTCATGATGTTGCGAGCAATGAAATTATAGCTGCAATAAATGCTTTTCAAGTGAAGCAAAAAATTAATTTACTGGTCATGGTTCAAAATAAACACACATTTTTTGAACGACTTTTTATTGAGCCCGTAATTAAAAAAATAGGCTTTCATGTTACCGTTCCTTTTATGGTAATACCACAATTATAAATATGGAAATTAAAAACATATTAGTATTAACAGATTTTTCAAATGAAGCCTATAATGCACTATTTTACGCTACAAAAATTTTCACGTCGAAAAAATGCACTTTTCATATTATGCATATATACGACGACCTTACCGCAACATCAGGCCCGAGAAATGTACTTTTTGTAGGTGAAAAAGAATTATCAAAATTGAGAATCACATCGCAAGAAAATCTTACAAAAACAGTACATAAAATTGTTCTCGACACAGGTAACAAAAAACACAAGTTTAATACAATTTCAAGTAAAGGAACTATTTCTAGTATTATTTCTCAAACTATAGACAGTCTTCAAATAGACTTAATAGTTATGGGCAACAAAGGTAAAACTGGTGCAAAAGAATTGTTCATGGGAAGCAACACCATTAGAATAGCTAATTCCATTACACAATGCCCTATACTAGCCGTACCAAAAGAGATTGCTTACCAACCAATTGATGAAATTGCCTTTATAACCGACTATAAGAAAGGCTGTACAAAAAATACCTTAGCAATGCTTTTATCAATTGCTTCTATTGCCGATGCCGCTTTAAGGGTTTTACATATTAATGAAGAAGATATAATGAACCCTATTCAGGTTTCCAATAAAAAATTATTGAAAAAATGTTTAACAAAAACGCAACATAGTTTTGATGATACTTGGAATTATTCAGATAAGGCCAATGTAATTCAAGATTTTTTAACTGAGCGAGAAATTAAAATGTTTGCAATGGCCTATAATAGTAAAAACTTCTTTGAACGTCTATTACATGAACCTGTTGTTATGGATTTAAGTATTTATGCCACCATACCCTTTTTAATTCTGCCCATTCAAGACTGATAATTATCATAGTTATTTATCAGATTGAACGATATATTTAATGAACGATCTAACTATACCAACTATGAATAAGCGTATTCTTTTACCAACAGATTTTTCCAAGAATGCTTTGAATGCCATTCGCTACACAATTGATCTGTATGCTAAATTAAATTGCGACTTTTATTTTTTAAATGTATTTAATTTTGAAAAATATACTACCAACAGTTTAAACATTCCTGAAGAAGGAAGCGCTGAATTTGAACTGGCAAAAGCAGCCTCAGAAAAGAATTTTATAAAGTTATTAGATACACTAGCACTGCATAACAACAACCTTAAACACAATTATTATACAAAATCAACTCACAATTTCTTATCTGAATCGATCAAAAAAATGATTGCTGATAAAAATATTGAATTGGTTGCCATGGGTACTAAAGGAGCTACAGGATCAAAGGGCGTACTTTTTGGCAGCAATACGGTAATGGCTATGGAAAAAATAAGAGAGTGTCCTGTTTTAGCTATACCAGAAAATATATCATTCCAAGCTCCTAAAGAAATTGTTTTTCCAACAGATTTTAAGGACACTTTTAAAAGAGCAGAACTAAATTATCTTATAGAAATAGGAAAAATGCATAATGCTGAAATTGCCATATTACATTTAAATAAGAAAAAAGAGCTTTCTGAAACTCAATTAGAAAATCAACATTTACTTAAAAGTATTTTAGACGAGATTAAATACAATTTTTATACGCTATCAGAAAGTCATTTAGGTAAAGGAATACAAACTTTCGTTGAAAGTAGGAATAGTGATATGGTCGCTTTTATTAACCGTAAGCATCTGTTTTTTGGTAGTGTATTTTCTAGACCGCTTGTAAAAGAAATTGGCTATGACAGTAAAGTGCCCATTTTGGCACTACACTAAATACAAATTTTAAAACTAAAAATATGAAAAAAGTAGGTATTTGGATGGATAGTAAACAGGCTCATATTATACGTCTAGCCCAAAATGAAGAAACCATTGAGACTATAAATTCTGACATAGAATTCTTCAATAGAAAAGGTACTGGTGGTACTCGTGTAAAATCTGGTGTTACACAAGACGTAGTACATGAAAGTAAATATTTAGAAAAAGAAAAAGCCCAGTTTAAAAACTACTTTAACAGCATAACTGAAGCAGTTGCCGATAGTGATGAATTAATGATATTTGGGCCTGCAGATATAAATGAAAAATTTAAAAAAGATTTATCACAGCATAATAAATCGTTATTCGGCAAGCTAAAAGCAGTTGAGAAAGCAGATAGCATGACCGAAAACCAAACGAAGGCCTATGTTAGGAATTTTTTTAGACATAAATAGTTGGTTGGTTAATGTCTAAAAGCGAAACCGTCAAAGAAGATATTTCATTGGCGGTTTTTTAAAATATTAATATGGATACACTTTTACAGTTTTTTGAAAACCCTATGGTCATTAAAGTGACTACCCTAATAATGTGGATTTTATTCATCATTATAATCATTGGTATAGTAAGAAAAACGCTTAAAAAAAGAATAGATAATATATCTGTTAGATATAAAGCTCAAAAGGGTGTAGAAATTGTTGGGTATTTACTTATCATATTTTTAATTTTAATGGCCATTACTGTAGATAGTTTAAAAGATTATACTATAATCATAGGCCTGTTTACTGCGGGTATCACATTTACCCTACAAGAATTAATACTAAGTATTGCGGGATCATTTTATATTTTCTTTGTTCGAGTCTACAAGCCTGGCGATCGTATTGAAATTAATAACATTAAAGGTGATGTAATAGATATTGATAGTATTTATACTACAATTATGGAGATGGGTGAATGGGTAAGTAGTGATAATTATTCTGGTAGAATTGTAAAAATTAGCAATGCTTTTGTTTTCAAAGGACCTATAAAAAATTATTCTATGGATTTCCCTTTCGTTTGGGATGAACTAAATATACTTATCACTTACGGTTCTGATACTGAACTTGCTAAAACTATTCTAATGGATAGTGCTAACGAGCTTTTATCAGATTATACAGAAAAATCTAAAGCCAAATGGGAAGAGATGGTTGAACATTATTATATAGAAAATGCAACCTTAGAACCTACTATAGCAATAAGTTTAACCGATAATTGGATTCAATTAAACATAAGATATATTACAGA